>OGHA01001349.1_pt1 | contig 10535 bp, 8 predicted proteins | sample 1571361 | NCBI WGS metagenome assembly OGHA01 (sample SAMEA2581970, study PRJEB24529) | metagenome | biome: Human gut stool | place: China | collected 2011 | reverse complement strand
CGCTCTCTGCCGTGCTGGGCTGGTCGCTAATGACCGGTATCGTGTTCGGTTTATGTCTTTCCACCGCCAGTACCGTGGTGTTACTGCGCGCACTTGAAGAACGGCAATTAATTGACAGTCAGCGTGGGCAAATCGCCATCGGTTGGTTGATTGTGGAAGACCTGGTAATGGTTCTGACGCTGGTGTTGCTGCCCGCAGTGGCAGGAATGATGGAACAGGGCGATGTGGGCTTTGCCACTCTTGCAGTCGATATGGGGATCACCATCGGCAAAGTGATCGCATTTATCGCCATTATGATGCTGGTAGGTCGCCGTCTGGTGCCGTGGATTATGGCACGCAGCGCGGCAACCGGTTCTCGCGAGCTGTTTACCCTGTCGGTGCTGGCGCTGGCGTTAGGGGTTGCCTTTGGTGCGGTAGAGCTGTTTGATGTCTCCTTTGCACTCGGTGCGTTCTTTGCCGGGATGGTACTGAACGAGTCTGAACTGAGTCACCGTGCCGCCCACGATACGCTGCCATTGCGCGACGCGTTTGCGGTGCTGTTTTTTGTCTCCGTCGGGATGTTGTTTGATCCGTTAATTCTGATTCAGCAACCGCTGGCAGTGCTGGCGACGCTGGCGATTATTCTGTTTGGTAAGTCGTTAGCCGCATTTTTCCTGGTGCGACTGTTTGGTCACTCCCAACGTACGGCATTAACCATCGCCGCCAGCCTGGCGCAGATTGGTGAGTTCGCGTTTATCCTGGCGGGACTGGGAATGGCATTGAATTTACTGCCGCAGGCCGGACAAAACCTGGTACTGGCAGGGGCGATCCTGTCGATTATGCTCAACCCGGTACTGTTCGCACTACTGGAGAAATATCTGGCGAAGACCGAAACGCTGGAAGAGCAGACGCTGGAAGAGGCAATCGAAGAAGAGAAGCAGATCCCAGTGGATATTTGCAACCATGCGCTACTGGTGGGTTACGGTCGTGTAGGCAGCCTGCTGGGGGAGAAATTGCTCGCCTCTGATATTCCGCTGGTGGTGATTGAGACGTCACGAACCCGTGTTGATGAGCTGCGAGAGCGCGGGGTCCGCGCAGTATTGGGCAATGCGGCGAACGAAGAAATTATGCAACTGGCGCATCTGGAATGTGCAAAATGGCTGATCCTGACGATTCCCAACGGTTATGAAGCGGGTGAGATTGTGGCATCTGCCCGCGCGAAAAATCCGGATATTGAGATTATTGCCCGCGCCCATTATGACGAGGAAGTGGCGTATATCACCGAACGTGGTGCGAATCAGGTAGTGATGGGCGAGCGTGAAATCGCCCGTACCATGCTGGAACTGCTGGAAACGCCACCGGCGGGTGAGGTGGTGACGGGGTAAACGGTGGTTGCCGGATGTAAAATATGAAAAATATGTAGGCATGATAAGACGCGCCAGCGTCGCATCAGGCATCGAGAGCCAAATGCCAGATGCGGCGTGAACGCCTTATCTGGCCTACGAACCGACGATAACTTAACGATCCCAGTAAGACTCTTCCAGGCTGTCTTCACGCTCCGGCAAGCCGCGCGTTAAACGAGGTGAATGCTGGTTCAGTACCTGATAGCTCACACGGTTAGCATATTTACACACCTGGGCTAACGATGAATAAGTTAACCAGGTGAATTTATGTTTGCTGGAGTTTGGTACGTTGCTACGGTGGTAGCTGTTGGCGGTAATGTCATGCAGCAACGCTGCCAGTGCGCCATCCCCCGCTCCATTAGTGTTCATGATTTTTTCCGGCACGCCCATGTACGGCGCAATGTGCGAATATACACGCAGCGGATTCTGGCAATCCTTGTGGCGCATGGCGCGGCTAAACTCATACTGGTTGAATTCCGCTATAGCGCCCGGCAGCAGCGGATGCTGGGTTTTACGTTTCGCTTCGTCTTCGGTAAAGCCCGCCATATACAAGCCGATTGGCCCGGCGGTGCACAGCACCAGATCTACCCAGTCCAGCGCCTTGTCAGATGCCAACAACGGATCGCTTTCTCCGGTCAACGCTTCGGCTTCATCTTCGTTCATCGCAAGGATAGAGACGTGGTCTTTGAGGAATTGCTGCCACCACTGCGGATTCTCGGCAATGACAAACTTGGTGCCCAGCGTCAGCACCACCGGTAGATTAAATTTCTGCGCATCCTCAATGGCTTTCATGGTTGCTTCCGGCATGGGTTCACCCGGCTTGCAACGCACCAGATAAGAGGTGAGAACCAGAGCCGAGGCTCCGGCAATCACATCTTCCGGAATACTTTCAGCCCGCAGCTGGTTCATGTGGCCAGGGCTGATAGCAAAGGTACGTTCCCCGGACTCGCCAATCAGCGTAAAGCAACGACCAATCGGGCCATCCACGCCTTGTAGATAGTTAAGATCGGTACGGCTGGAAGTGTTACACAGGTAACGATAGGCATAACTGCCAATTTCAATATTGCTGCACATGACGCCCAGCAGCACCGAACGGTCGTCCGCGAGCACCGAGTAGTTGTGCATGGTGTTACCAATGGTGCCACCCGCAAACTGATGGGTAATCAGGTTTTTCTGTTTTAGTTCCTGATAAAGCGCTTCGGCTACGTCATCCTCAATCACCAGTGAATGCCCGGCGCTTAATCCATAACGCTCAATGAATTCATCATCCACTTTCGCTTCAATATCGACCAGCGTTTGATCGATACCCACTACCCAGGCGGCGCTGGTTTCGTTTTCTGGCTGGAATTGCTGAAGCAGCGGATCGCGTGCATTTACAGGGAAGTAATGTTTGGATTTACGTTTACCGGGAAATTTCATGGTTGTTTTTACGGGTGGTTAACTGAGCGGCGAATGTTAACACAATCTGACGGGAGCGCGCGAGACGCAGCCAGTTTCAATATCAGCAGGCGGGATCGCATTTTCATGGCAGTGGTTCCTTACAATGACGTAATTTGAAAGGAGTTTTTGTATGAAGCCGGAAAACAAATTACCCGTTCTGGACCTTATTTCTGCTGAAATGAAGACCGTTGTGAATACTCTTCAGCCGGATTTACCGCCCTGGCCCGCAACGGGAACGATTGCTGAGCAACGACAGTATTACACGCTTGAGCGCCGATTCTGGAATGCGGGCGCTCCAGAAATGGCAACCAGAGCTTACATGGTTCCAACAAAATATGGGCAGGTGGAAACACGTCTCTTTTGTCCGCAGCCAGATAGCCCGGCGACGCTATTTTATTTGCATGGAGGCGGTTTTATTCTCGGCAATCTCGATACCCACGATCGCATCATGCGCCTGCTGGCAAGCTACAGCCAATGTACGGTGATTGGTATTGATTACCCCCTTTCACCTGAAGCGCGTTTTCCGCAAGCGATAGAGGAAATTGTGGCTGCTTGTTGTTATTTCCACCAGCAGGTGGAGGATTATCAAATCAATATGTCCCGCATTGGCTTTGCCGGTGATTCCGCAGGTGCCATGCTGGCGCTCGCCAGTGCGTTGTGGTTGCGTGATAAACAGATCGATTGCGGTAAAATTGCGGGTGTTTTGCTGTGGTATGGGCTTTACGGATTACGGGATTCCGTGACTCGTCGTCTGTTGGGCGGTGTCTGGGATGGCTTAACGCAACAGGATTTGCAGATGTATGAAGAGGCGTATTTAAGCAACGACGCGGACCGCGAGTCACCGTATTACTGTCTGTTTAATAATGATCTCACTCGCGAAGTTCCGCCCTGTTTTATTGCCGGGGCGGAGTTCGATCCGCTGCTGGATGACAGCCGTCTGCTTTACCAGACGTTAGCGGCGCATCAGCAGCCCTGTGAGTTCAAACTCTACCCAGGTACGCTGCATGCCTTTTTGCATTATTCACGAATGATGAAACCCGCCGACGAGGCTCTTCGCGACGGCGCTCAGTTCTTTACCGCTCAGCTTTAGCGATACGCGGCAACAAGATTAGCCATCATTTCGATATGTTCCGGCGTGGCATTAAGCGCTGGAATATATTCATATTTTTTCCCGCCGGCACCGAGGAAGACCTCACGGTTTTGCTCGGCAATCTCTTCCAGCGTCTCCAGACAATCCGCAGCAAAGCCCGGGCACATCACCTGTATATGACCTACGCCTTTTTCTCCGAGCATTTTCAGCGTTTCGTCGGTATAAGGCATCAGCCAGGGTTCCCGACCAAAGCGCGACTGAAAGGTCATCATCACTTTTTCCGGTGCCATCCCCAATGCGGAAGCCAGTTCACGAGTCGTTGTGCGGCAACGTTGCGGGTAATCATCGCCTTCATCTGCATAACGCTGGGGAATGCCATGATAAGAGAGCAGTAGCAGATCCGGTTCGCCATGTTTGGCAAAAGAAGCGCGTACGCTGTTCGCCAGTGCATTAATGTAATCGTGGTTATCGGCGTAATCACGTATAAACGATATCCCCGGAATGCTACGTTTGCGCGCCAGAATGCGTGCCAGTTCATCCCATACCGCACCGACCGTAGAACAGGAGAATTGCGGATAAAGCGGCAGCAAAACAATCTGATCTACATGCTCTGCCCGGAGTTCATCTACGGCGCTTTCCAGTGATGGCGAGCCGTAGCTCATTCCCAGCGCTACGGGCATCTCCGGTAAACGTTGTGCCAGCGCCTGCTGTTGCTGGCGGCTGTAAACCATCAGCGGCGAGCCACCTTCCATCCAGACAGAGGCATACAGCTTCGCCACACGCGGCGAGCGCAGCGGCAAAATCACGCCGCGCAGCAATGGCCACCATAACAACCGTGAGGTATCAACCACGCGTCTGTTATTGTGATCAGACTGCTGTGTTTTCTGTCGCTTAAAAATTGGTTCAGATAGCGTTTTACCGCTTCAGGTGTGGGGGCATCGGGCGTACCCAGGTTTGCCAGCAGGATACCGGTTTTAGTCTGACGCATTACCGCCTCTTATCGATTCAACTTGTTGATAATTGTAGCGGAAAAGTGAGGAAGAAGAACTAATTGCTGTGAGAGGTCAAATCAGAAAAAGGAATAGCGCAGATTGAGGTTTTTGTAAAAGGCCGAATGAATATCCGGCCTGAGATTGCTGATAAGTTTGCTTGTGCGGGCCTGTTCCCCTCACCCTAACCCTCTCCCCGAGGGGGCGAGGGGACTGTCCGTGCGCGCTTTCGAATTAGCCGAGGATTTTTTCCAGATCAGCGCGAACTTCAGCAACCGGCTTGGTGCCGTCAACTTTCGCGTATTTGGTATTACCCGCTTCTGCTTCTTTGGAGTAGTAGCCGATCAGCGGTGCTGTCATCTGATGGTATTCAACCAGACGTTTACGTACGGTCTCTTCCTGATCATCTTTACGGGTAGTCAGTTCTTCACCGGTAACGTCGTCTTTGCCTTCTACTTTAGGCGGATTGAATTTAACGTGATAAACACGACCAGACGGCGCATGAACGCGGCGACCGACGATACGGTCAACGATCAGTTCGTCCGGTACGTCGAATTCCAGAACGTAATCAACATTGATGCCCGCTTCTTTCATCGCGTCTGCCTGCGGAATGGTACGCGGGAAGCCGTCCAACAGGAAACCATTACGGCAGTCTTCCTGAGCAATGCGCTCTTTAACCAGCGCGATCACCAGTTCGTCGGTGACCAGTTTGCCAGCATCCATAATGTCTTTTGCTTGTTTACCCAGCTCGGAGCCAGATTTGACCGCAGCACGCAGCATATCGCCAGTGGAGATTTGCGGAATACCATATTTCTCCATGATGAACTGAGCCTGAGTCCCTTTCCCCGCGCCCGGAGCGCCAAGCAGAATGATACGCATTGCGAAAATCCCCTTAAAATGTGTCGAATTTTTTGAAAAAGCGATAAACGATACCACCAACAGGCGATTGCCTCAAGAAAGGCACCTGGGGCTGAAACGGTTAATGGCGAGATAATTTGCGGAAAGTGCAGATGATGAAAAGAAAAATGCCGGATGACACGAAGGTCATCCGGCATTACATCAGGAAACCAGCAGCTGGTTCATACGACGAATAAACAGGTTCGGATCTTCCAGCGTGCCGCGTTCTGCCAGCAGCGCCTGATCCAGCAGCAGTTCTACCCACTCGCTGAACTTCGCTTCATCTTCAGTATCTGCCGCACGTTTCACCAGTACGTGATCCGGGTTCAGTTCGAAGATGTATTTCACTTCTGGCACTTTCTGGCCCGCCGCAGCGAACAGTTTCGCCATCTGAGTGCTCATTTCGTCCGCGTCGGTCGAAACGATCGCTGGCGTATCGGTCAGACGGTGAGTCAGACGGACATCTTTCACGCGCTCGCCGAGCAGGGCTTTCACACGGTCGATGAACGGAGTCAGTGCTTTCTCCGCTTCTTTCGCGCTCTCATCAACTTCGTCAGCCAGTTTTTCAAGCGACTCGTCAACTTTAGACACCGACTGGAACGGTTTACCGTCGAACTCAGTCAGATAGTTCATCATCCACTCATCGATGCGGTCGGAAAGCAGCAGAACTTCGATGCCTTTCTTACGCAGCAGTTCCAGGTGCGGGCTGCTCTTCGCTGCCGCATAGCTGTCTGCGGTGATGTAGTAGATTTTCTCCTGCCCTTCTTTCATGCGGGAAACGTAGTCTTCCAGAGATACGGTCTGCGCAGAAGAATCGGTATGGGTAGAAGCAAAACGCAGCAGTTTGGCGATCGCTTCCTGGTTAGCGAAATCTTCCGCCGGACCTTCTTTCAGTACCAGGCCAAACTGTTGCCAGAAGGTCTGGTATTTTTCCGCGTCGTCTTTCGCCAGTTTTTCCAGCATTTGCAGCACACGCTTGGTCAGCGCATTGCGCAGGTTACGCGTTACCGTGCTGTCCTGGAGGATTTCACGGGAAACGTTCAGCGGCAGATCGCTGGAGTCAATCAGACCACGCACGAAGCGCAGATAGTTCGGCATGAACTGTTCTGCGTCGTCCATGATGAACACACGCTGAACATACAGTTTCAGGCCGTGTTTATGATCGCGGTTCCACATATCCCACGGAGCCTGGGACGGGATGTACAGCAGGCTGGTGTACTCCTGCTTACCTTCAACACGGTTGTGGCTCCAGGTCAGCGGATCATTAAAGTCGTGGGCGATGTGTTTGTAGAACTCTTTGTACTCTTCATCGGTGATTTCCGACTTGTTACGAGTCCACAGCGCCTGCGCTTTGTTGATTTTCTCCCAGGAGATAACGGTTTCGCCGTCTTTCTCTTCGCGTTTTTCGATCTCTCCCGGCAGCGCGATATGGTCGGAGTATTTGCTGATGATGGAACGCACGCGCCAGTCATCGAGGAACTCGTCTTCGCCTTCACGCAGATGCAGGGTGATTTCAGTACCACGATCTTCTTTGGTGATGTCGGCAACGGTGTATTCACCTTCGCCAGCCGCTTCCCAGAAGACGCCATTTTCTGGTTTTTCGCCTGCCGCGCGAGTACGCACGGTCACTTTGTCGGCCACGATAAACGCAGAGTAGAAACCAACACCAAACTGACCGATCAGCTGGCTGTCTTTCGCCTGGTCAGAACCCAGGGATTCGAGGAATGATTTGGTACCGGATTTAGCGATAGTCCCCAGATGGTCAATCACTTCGTCGCGGGTCATCCCCACGCCGTTATCGGAGATGGTCAGCGTACGCTTGTCTTTATCGAAAGAGACACGAACGCGTAGTTCGCCATCACCTTCGTACAGGTACGGGTTAGAGAGCGCACGGAAACGCAGCTTGTCCGCCGCATCGGAGGCGTTAGAGATAAGCTCACGCAGGAAGATTTCTTTATTGGAATAGAGAGAATGGATCATCAGGTGCAGAAGCTGTTTCACTTCTGACTGAAAACCACGAGTTTCTTGTCCTTTCATGTAGGTCTACCTCAATAATGCCATTTTAAGGTTAAAAACAGGATGTGGGAGAGATGGGGACAAGGGAGAATAATTTCAAGCGAGAGCAGGTGATCCTGCTCTCGTTTGCTTAAAAACGAATCTTATGACGCCCGGCAAGGGAGTGTGACAACGTGGTGCCGTCGACCATTTCCAGCTCGCCGCCAACCGGAACGCCATGAGCGATTCGGCTGGCTTCCACGTCATATTGCGCGCAAAGCTCGGCAATGTAGTTAGCGGTAGCTTCACCTTCAACCGTGGGGTTGGTGGCGAGGATCACTTCAGTGATTTTTTCCTCTGCCAGACGCTGTTCCAGACGATCAAGCCCGATATCATCCGGACCGATGCCGTCCAGCGGTGAAAGATGCCCCATCAACACAAAATAACGACCTGAAAACTGCCCCGTCTGCTCAATGGCGTAGATGTCCGCCGGACTCTCCACCACGCAGATTTGACCGTTTTCCTGACGACGCGGATTCGAACAGATGTTACAGACTTCCTGTTCGGTGAAAGTGCGGCAATCGGCGCAGTGGCCGATTTCCGACATCGCCCGGGTGAGCGCCTGCGCCAGACGCATCCCGCCGCTACGATCGCGCTGAAGCAGCGTGAACGCCATACGCTGCGCCGACTTCGGGCCAACGCCCGGCAGACAGCGCAGTGCTTCCATAAGCTGTGTTAACAGCGGGCTGGTTTGCATCAGAACGGCATCTTAAAGCCAGGCGGCAGCTGCATTCCGGAGGATACAGAGGCCATTTTTTCTTTCTGCGTTTCTTCAATACGACGTGCTGCGTCGTTGAATGCTGCAGCCACCAGGTCTTCCAGCATCTCTTTGTCGTCTTCCAGCAGGCTCGGGTCGATCTCTACGCGACGGCAGTTGTGTGCACCGTTGATGGTCACTTTTACCAGACCTGCGCCAGATTCGCCGGTGACTTCCAGCTGCGCGATCTCTTCCTGCATTTTCTGCATTTTTTCTTGCATCTGCTGGGCTTGCTTCATCAGGTTACCCAGACCGCCTTTACCAAACATAGGTTTCTCTCTCAATCACGTTAAGGATGACGAACGTAAGCTGTGCTTACGATCAAATGGGGCGGATACTTTCTTCATCCAGCTCCGCATCGAAGAACCGACGCAGGGTCTGAATATTATTATCCGCAATAATGGACTCGCGCGCCTGCGCAAGTTTTTCTTCGTATATCGCCTGACGCCACTCCAGCGGCGTACGCACCGCGGGATTATCATCTTCAACGATAGTCAGTTCAACCGTTGAACCTTTTAACATGCTCAACGCTTCAGCCAGTTTTTGCTGTGCACCGCGGTTGTTCAAATGCCGCTGAGAGGAGCGCAAATGCAGACATACTGCGTTGTCGCTCTCCTCTTTCCAGGCATTTAACGCCACCTGTTCGACCAGTTTTGGTAGCGAAAGTTGGCTCACCTGTGCCGCCCACGGGTCGCGCTCAATGGCTTCTGCCGCTAGCTTCGCCGCCAGTTCCGGCGTTTTTTCATGTTCCAGCGCTTTTTTCAGCGCCTTCGGCGTGGCGACCACTTCTTTTTGCTGCATCACCGGAGTGGTCGCCTTCCAGCGATACGCTTCTTTTTTGGCTGGCGCTTTTTCCAGCGCCGATGGCACCGGACGCGCCTGAACGCGATCGGTGACCGAAGCCAGTCTTTCCAGCGCAGCGTTATTCACCGGCCGCGCGCGGGTAGCGGCTGCCGGTTCACTCTTTTTTGCTTTGGTTGCTCCCTGCACGCGCTGCAACTGCTGGCGCGCCGCCAGCACCTGGCTGGTGGTTTCCGGGAGCGGTACAGTCGGTGCCTGCTGCGGCGCTGATTGCGGTTGCGGCGGCACCTGGGTTGGCGTCATTACTGCCGTTGGCGCGACGGGTGCAAAGGACTGTCGTGGCACTTCTGGCTCAGGCAGCGGCATACGCGGATGGAATGCCAGCGCGCGCAGCAGCGTCATCTCAACGCCCATGCGACGGTCCGGCGCATACGGTAATTCTTTGCGACCAATCAACAGCGTCTGATAGTAAAGCTGAATATCCGTCGGCGGTATGGTGCGCGCCAGTTCACGCATCCGCAGCTCGATGGCGGCCATGTCGTTGCCAAGTGCAGCAGGCGAAAGTTGTACCATCGCAATACGATGCAACAGGCCGAGCATTTCCACCAGCAACGCTTCCCACTCGATACCACGGGCAGCGGCTTCATTAATCAGCGCCATTACGCGCTCGCCGTTGGCCTCGACCATCGCTTCAACCAGCGACAGCGCCTGATCGTCGTCAAGCGTACCCAGCATCGCACTGACCGCCTGGGTTGAAACCTGGCCGTCACCGCTGGCAATCGCCTGGTCGGTCAGACTTAAGGCATCTCGCAGGCTGCCTTCAGCGGCGCGTGCCAGCAATTGCAGCGCCCGCGGCTCGTGAGCGATATGTTCTTCGTTGAGGATGTGCTCAAGCTGATGGCGAATTTGCTCGACATCCAGCGCCTTGAGATGAAATTGCAGACAGCGTGACAAAATCGTCACCGGCAATTTCTGTGGATCGGTCGTCGCCAGCAGAAACTTAACGTGCTCCGGCGGCTCTTCAAGGGTTTTTAACAGTGCGTTAAAGCTGTGGCGCGACAGCATATGCACTTCGTCGATCAGATAAACTTTGAAACGACCACGCGCCGGAGCGTACTGGACGT
>OGHA01001345.1_pt1 | contig 10597 bp, 7 predicted proteins | sample 1571361 | NCBI WGS metagenome assembly OGHA01 (sample SAMEA2581970, study PRJEB24529) | metagenome | biome: Human gut stool | place: China | collected 2011 | reverse complement strand
TTGACGAGCCGACCCCAGACGAACAGAACCGGCGTCTCCCCACTTGGATTGCGGGCTCTTATCTCATCCGCGACTTCGCCTCCACCGTTCAGGCCGAACAAGCTTTTCTGGGAGAAACTCCTGTTCCGATTGAAAAGGTCGACAAAACTACTTGGCGCGTGAGTACAGTCGGCCGCAAAGCCGATGAAGAACTCTTCGTGTACTACCAGGTATGGGCTTTCGACACCTCGGTGCGCGGATGCTACCTGGACAACTGCCGCGGCTTTTTCAATCCCGGAGCCGCTTTGATGGAAGTGCTCGGCAGCACCGAGGGTCGCCTTGCCGTCAATCTCACTCCCCCGGTCGACGAACTGCACCTCGCCGTCGAATCCTGGAAGGTTGGGACGGGACTGAAGCGTGCGGCCGATACCGAACCTTTCGGTTGGGGTCTCTATGAAGCCGAAAACTACGCTCAGTTGTGTGATTGCCCCATCGAGCTCTCTGACTTCTCGGTTATCTCTTTCAAGGCAAAGGGTACCCAGCACCATATTCTCATCAACGAAGTCCCGGTCAACTTCGATGAAAAACAGCTGGCTGCCGACGTCAAAAAAATCACCGAAACCGTGATAGTCTTTTTCGAACCCAAGAAAGGAAAGTGTCCCGCCGGCGATGAATACACTTTCCTGCTCAATGTCACCTCGAACGCGGCCGGCGGCTTGGAGCACGCCAACAGCACGGCACTCGTGGCACCGCGCAAATGGCTACCCTGCACGCACGACAAAAAGCGCACCGACAACTATGTGCAGTTGCTCACGCTGTTTGCCCACGAATACTTCCACACGTGGCTTGTGAAGCGAATCAAGCCGGCGGCCTTCATCGATGCCGATTTCTCCGAAGAAGCCTATACGTCTCTGCTCTGGCTCTTTGAAGGCTTTACGAGTTACTACGAAAGCATGCTGGTGCGCCGCGCCGGACTCATTGATGACGAAGTCTTAGGAAAGCTCCTCTCCAAGGACCTCAAGGCCGTTGTCGAAACACCCGCTCACATGGCACAGAGCCTGTCGCAGGCTAGCTTCGACGCCTGGATAAAGTTCTACAAGCCCAGCGCCAACAGCGTCAACGCTCACGTTTCCTACTATCGTCAGGGTGCGCTTGCCGCCTGGGTTTTGGACGCCGAAATCCGCCGCAAAACTAAATCCAAGAAGTCACTCGACGACGTATTGCGCCTGCTCTGGGAAGACTTCAAGGCTGCCGGTGCCGACTACAGCGGCATCACTTCCGACGATGTTCCGGAAATCGTCGCACGCGCCACAGAACTTGATCTCACGGGCCTGATTGCCGATCTCACTGAGACGGCCATGCCGGTTGATTACGCCAAGTTCCTCAAGCCGCTCGGCGTCACACTAGAGGAGTCGGAAACGCCTGCCGAACGCAAGCTTCTCGGCATCAGCGGCCTCGGCAATGACGCCGGCTTTACGGTACGTCAGGTTTATGACAAAGAAACGGCACAGTGGATCGGTATTGCCCCAGGCGATGTGATCATCGCGCTCGACGGCGTGCGGGTCAAAGGCGGCAACCTTCCCGAACTGCTCGCCCGTTACGGAGAAGGCGACGAAATTCTGATTCACGCCTTCCGCGACGACGCATTACTTGCTTGGGCCGTTCTTCTGGGCAAGCCCAAGACATTTCAGAGCAAAGTGGTCATCAAGCCCACCAAGCTCGGTAAGGATTGGCTGAGCTAACGCTCTTCAACAAGCGGCGCCCTGGAAATAGAAATTTCAGGCGCCGTTTTGATCAGTACCAACCACTGCGGATCATCACGCTCTCAATCTTGTCTCGAGGCGCCTCTTGAACAAAGCTTGTGCCGATTTTCTTCATCAGCACAAAGCGGATGACGCCTGCAACGGACTTTTTGTCGGAAGCCATCGCCTTCATCGCAGCGTCCATAGAAAGTCCTGAAATGCAGGTCGGCAGCCCCGCCGCTTCAAACAGCGCCTTCACGCGTGCTACATCCTCTTCGCTCAAGTACCCCAGTTCCTCAGAGAGCATCGCCGCCATCACGCAACCTGCTGCCACGGCCTCGCCGTGCAACCAAGTCGAATACCCGGTGAGCTTTTCAATGGCGTGACCAAACGTGTGTCCGAGATTAAGTTTGGCTCGCACGCCTGACTCCCGTTCGTCCTCACGCACGATTTCCTTTTTCATTTCGCAACAGCGCGCCACAACCGTCGCCACCACATCGGCATCCAAGGCGCACAATGCCGCCATGTTCTCTTCGAGATAGGCAAAAAATTCCGCATCACCAAGCATGCCGTATTTGATGATTTCAGCAACGCCCGCACTGATTTCACGCTGCGGCAATGTTTTTAGAACTGTCGTATCGGCAATCACAGAACGCGGCTGATGAAAAGCGCCGATGAGGTTTTTCCCGGCCGGCAAATTCACGCCGGTTTTGCCGCCCACGCTGCTGTCGACCTGCGCCAAGAGCGTCGTGGGCACTTGAATGAAATCAATGCCACGCATCCACATGCTTGCCGCAAAGCCTGCCATGTCACCGATCACGCCGCCGCCAAGAGCCACGATGTAGCTCTTGCGGTCGAGCCCGGCGTCCACAGCTGCCGAGAGAATCTTTTCGATGTGGTGCAAATCCTTGAAGCATTCCCCGTCAGGAAGCGTCACGACTGCAACCGGCAGATCCGGCTGCGCCTTGCAGATACTCTGAAGTGCGGCCCTCTCGTAGAGCGGCCCAACGGTGGAATTGGTCACCAAAAGCACGCGTGTCGCCTTCAGTCTTTTGAGCTCTTCTCCGAGCAACGCCAGTGCGCCCTCTCCGACATGAATCGGATAAGCCCTCTGTCCCAGATCCACTGTCAGTTCCTTCATTTCTCGCCTCCCTCGAGTTTGTGCTGCGTCACTTCTCGCACGCTTTCCAACGCCAGAATCTTTTCCACCACGAAATCTATCGGTTTGCGTGATGTGATCACCTTTTCATTGCAAACCTCGTCGTATACGGGCCCCCTTTCGAGCATGATTGATCGAATGCGCGCTGCACGGTCGTCGCCAGCAAGCAGTGGTCGAACGGAATCAAAGCGCGTGCGCTCAATAATGTCGGAAACACTCGAAGCCAATTGAATCACCAAGCCTCTGGCAAGAAGCTTTCGATTGATTTCAAACATCGGTGCTCCGCCGCCTGTTGCCACCACAACACGGTCCTTAGCGGTCAGCTCAGCCAGCATTTGCGTTTCCCGAGCTCGAAATCCCGCCTCTCCTTCTTTTTCAAAAATATAGTATATTGGTACACCACATCGCGTCTCGGTTTCTCGGTCGGCATCGTAAAACGCCCAACCGAGCCGCTCCGCAAGTCGCCGACCGACGGTCGACTTGCCGCTAGCCATCATGCCGATCAGAAAAATAGAAGTGGGCTTTTTATCCGTCATACGCCGTCTCGAACTGCAACTTGAAAAAGCATAGCGCAAGACGGCGCTCCAAACCGCTCCTGATGGCCGGAATCGTCAGACAAGAAGAAGTTAGGACTTTTATAATGCGCTTGGCTTTGCTCGAGGAGCGCTGCAAGCGCGGGTCAAACCTTTTGACCGTCTGCGTCCAGGCTCGGGCACACGCTCCGATTTTTCTCTGCCGCACAACCACCGTTGACGGCAAAGACTCCAACGGCGCTCGCGTTTCCTTTCCTTTTTTCATCCTCATTTTCTAAAGGAGGTGCGCGAGATGAGCGCAACCGCAAACTACATCATCGCCGACATCGGTCTGGCCGACTGGGGCCGCAAGGAAATCCGCATTGCCGAAACGGAAATGCCTGGTCTGATGGCCATTCGCAAGGAATACGCAGCCGCCCAGCCTTTAAAGGGCGCTCGTATTTCCGGTAGCCTGCACATGACCATTCAGACGGCCGTTCTGATTGAAACGCTCACGGCACTGGGCGCTGAAGTCCGTTGGGCTTCCTGCAACATCTTCTCCACGCAGGACCACGCCGCAGCCGCCATTGCCGCCGAAGGCATCCCTGTGTTTGCCGTCAAGGGTGAAACGATCACCGATTACTGGAACTACACCCACAAGATCTTCGAATGGGACGACGGCGGCTACTCCAACATGATTCTGGACGACGGCGGCGATGCCACGCTGCTGCTGCACCTCGGCACCAAGGCCGAAAGCGACCTATCCGTGCTCGACAAGCCTGAAAGCGAAGAAGAAGTGCTCTTTGCCGCCATCCGCGCTCACCTGCAGGAAGATCCGCACTGGTACTCCAAGCGCCTGGCTCACATCAAGGGTGTGAGCGAAGAAACGACGACCGGCGTGCATCGCCTCTATCAAATGGCCGCCAAAGGCGAACTCAAGATTCCCGCCATCAACGTCAACGACTCTGTGACAAAGAGCAAGTTCGACAACCTCTACGGCTGCCGCGAATCGCTTGTCGACGGCATCAAGCGCGCCACCGACGTGATGGTCGCGGGCAAGATCGCCGTGGTGTGCGGTTACGGTGACGTGGGTAAGGGCTGCGCTCAGGCACTGCGTGCACTCTCAGCTCAGGTCTGGGTTACCGAAGTCGACCCGATCTGCGCCCTGCAGGCCGCCATGGAAGGCTACCGCGTCGTCACGATGGAATGGGCCGCCGACAAGGCAGACATTTTTGTCACAGCCACCGGTAACTACCACGTGATCACGCACGATCATATGATTCGCATGAAGGATCAGGCCATCGTCTGCAACATCGGCCATTTCGACAGCGAAATTGACGTCGCCTCCATGAAACAGTACAAGTGGGAAAACATCAAACCGCAGGTCGACCACATTGAACTCCCCTCCGGCAACCGCATCATTCTTCTGGCCGAAGGCCGTCTCGTGAACCTCGGTTGCGCCACGGGTCACCCCTCGTACGTGATGTCGAGCTCCTTTGCCAATCAGGTTCTCGCTCAGATCGAACTCTTCACCAACACGGACAAATATCCGGTGGGCGTCTACATCCTTCCGAAGATTCTCGACGAAAAAGTTGCCCGTCTGCAGCTCACCAAGCTCAACGCCGAACTTTCCGTTCTGACGCAGAAGCAGGCTGACTACATCGGCGTCAAGGTCGAAGGTCCCTACAAGAGCGAAAACTATCGCTATTAATCGTTAGTGTTGCATCAAACGGGCTGCATCCATCGTGTTGCGGCCCGTTTTCTTTTCCGCCGGACGCATCCCCGATTCCGTCAAGATCCAATCCAACGGAATGTCAAAAATCTCCGGCACAAAATCTTCCGTCACCAGGCAATCAAACGCCACGGCTACCGTTACAAGCCCCGGCGTTTTTTGCCGCTCGGCGAGCCACCGATCAAAATAACCGCCGCCGTTACCCAAGCGAAATCCTTCCCGCGTCACACCCACGCATGGAACCAAAATCACCTCGGGATCGACAAGAATGTCCTCGACCGGCTCCTCAATGCCGTAGCATCCGATACGCACGCGTTCGGCGTCCCAGCGCGCGTAGTGCATGGTCTTGCTTCGACTGTCATCGACCACCGGCACGCAAAGGCAATGCTGCGGGGAACCGAGTTTCCAAGTCAAAAGCGGCTCCGTAAGATCCGGCTCGCTTTTTATCGGCCGATAAAACCCCAATCGGGAAACCGCCCGCTCGGCGAGCCATTGCAACAGATGCGCCGAAAGGCTTTCCACCGCCGTCGGACATTCAACCTGTACGCGGCGGCGCTTCTCCAACATTAATTTTCGTAACGATTGTCGGGAGATCGCTTTGAAATCAGCGCTGTTATTTGCCGTTATCATGGTGCTATGGGTGTGAGCTTGTCCGACTCATGGACACGCGCCTTTTTTCTTGTGGTTTTTTCCGATGCCATTTGCCGCTACAGTCTATTCGCTTTTGCTCGCCTCTTCGGCCGTCACGACGCCGGCTATCGAAGAGCTAACCGCCATTCGTCAACGGGAGCTCACCGAAGAGGAAATTGCCGCGCAGATCGAAGAAAGCCGCATTGAACGCATCGAATCGCAGTTTGACGGCCGCGAGTTGCCGCAGGAAATCGAAGCTGCCGCTCAGGCCGAAACGCCGAGCGGTGCGGCACCCGCGTCGCAAACCGTGCGTGAAACCGTTTCCGAGCCTGTCTACCCAACCGAAATTCAGCCCTCTGCCGTCGTTGCAGAACCGACCGCCGTCTCGCCTCAGCCTGTCGGGGGCATTCGCGAAACAACCGTCACCGAATCGGCCGACGGCATTCAAGAAACCGCCATCACGGTTTCCGGGCAGCCTCTGACACCGACCACTCCCATTACGCCTGCCGCAGCCGAAGCCGCCTCCGAACCTGTCGTGGCGGAAAAGACCGAGCCGGTGGAAACCCTCAAGATCGATCCGAGCGTCGCCGTCGTTGTCACGGGCGAAACTGTGCCCGCATCCCCGCTGACGCCAGGCACAACTGCTACATCCGAAACCGCTCAGGTTGCGTCCTATTCTCCCGCTCCAGTCGTCCCGCAGCAGGGCTTTGTTATTGAACCTGTTTCCAAGGCCGACTACACGCTCGTTCCGCCCGCAACGCTTTGGAGCAGCCTTCGGCCCGCGCACTTCGGCGAAGAACTCGAAGGCGACGAAGACATTTTGGCTGCCCGGAAGGCCGCGCAGAAAAACGACGTTGCTCAATTGAAGACCCTGGCAGCACGCGTCAAGAATCATCCACTGGGCGGCTATGTCGAACTTTGGGAAATCAACGCCCAAGACGAGCAGGATCTCAAAAAAAACAAAAAGCTCACGGCCGCCTTCGAAAAGCGCTACGCACGCTTTATCGAAATGCATGAGTCGGAATATCTTGCCGAACGCGCCCGCACGGATTGGCTGCGCTATGCCGCTCAAGCCAACGATGCCAAGCGCTTTGCCGCCCTTTATCCGAAACTCAAGTGGAATCGAGAAGAGCGCGACATCCTGTGCATGCGCCAAACGTTTGCGCTCGGAAGCGGCAAACCCTCCGCGCAGGCACTTGCACAAGCCAAGAGTCTGCTGTTGCGCACCACGGCACCGCAAATTGACGCGTGCAAGAAACTTGCCGCCAGAACACTTGAGGCCGACCGCAGTTGGACGTGGCAGTACCTGTTGATTTTGCTGCAGAAAAAGCGCTACACGCTGGCTACGCAGTTGGTCAAGGAAACGCCTGCCAAATACCTACCGGTTAACAAGAAAGAGCTTTCGCAGATTCTGACCAATCCGTCGCGCTGGCTGCAGCGCAACCGCAAGGTGCTCAAGAAAAAACCCGTTCGCCTTTTGATCGCCGCTTCGCTTCGCATCGTACAGAAAGACATCGGCGCAGCTGTCACGATCGCACACGCCACCGACGGACGCATCAATTCCTCCACCAAGGCGCTCTTGTGGGGGCGTATCGGTTATGAAGCGGCTGTGGATCAGGATGCCGCAAGTCTGCGTTACTACAAGCTTGCCGGCGAAGGATTGAAACCGGCCGCCTCCTCAAAGCTGATCGCCACCGACGCCACGGTACTGGTCTGGCAGGCTCGCGCCGCATTGCGCAACGGCACGCCTCAAGAGGTGCTGTCCGCGATTTCTCAGCTTTCTCCCTCCGTGAAAAAAGTCGACAACTGGACGTATTGGCGGGCTCGCATGCTCGCGGCCGTCGGCAAGAAAGCGCAGGCCGACAAATTGATGCAAAGCCTCGTGCGCGGCTATGAGTTCTACAACCTTCTGGCCGCAGACTTCCTCGGGAAACCTTATTACAAAGGTCCCGAAAGCATGAAGCCCGAGCCCTCAAAGGAAAGTTTTGCCAAGTTTTCCAAGAATCCTTCCGTCCAACGCGCGGTGCGCTTTTACGCGCTGGGTCTACCCTACGAGGGGCATCGCGAATGGAACTGGGCCCTGATCGGCATGAAGAATCGCGAACGCTTAGAAATTGCGGAATACGCAGGCGCTCTCGGGCTGGAGCATCGCCGCATCAACACAGCCGCCAGCACCGGCCGGGCTGCCGCCTTCAACCAGCTCTACCCGAAGCCTTTTGCCGACAAGATCAATCGGGCTGCCGACGAAGCACAGCTACCGCAAAATCTGGTCTTCGGCCTTATTCGTCAAGAGTCGCGCTTTATCAGCCTGGCACTCAGTTCCGCGGGCGCACGCGGCTTGATGCAGGTCATGCCATCAACGGCCCGCTGGGTCGCCAAGCAGACGGGACTTAAAGGTTATAGCAACAGCAAAATCTCCGATATCGACACCAATCTGTTTCTAGGAACGCAGTATCTGCGCCTCGTCAGAGAGAACGTGAGCCCCAATGTGACGCTTGCTACCGCAAGCTACAACGCAGGCCCATCCAAAGCCGCCGCTTGGCGCTCAACGCTCACCAAGGAAGTCGAAGGAGCGCTTTTTGCCGAAACGATTCCCTATTCGGAAACCCGTGACTACGTGATGCGCGTTACCGCCAACACCGTGCAGTATTCCCGCTACACGAACGATCCGATCCATCTTACGGATCTGCTCGGACGCATCGAGCCCGTACCTCTTTCCGGAAACATCATTCCCTAAGTACGGCACACGGTTTTCTCACCACTTGAGGTCAGTATGTCACTTTGCCAATCCATCACCGAAACCATCGGGCGCACGCCGCTTCTGGAACTCAAAGGACTTGAAAAAGAGCTCGGCTTGACCGCCCAGATTTTCGCCAAGCTCGAATGCTTCAACCCCGGCGGCAGCATCAAGGACCGTGCGGCACTCTCCATGATCAAGACGGCTCAGGCCGAAGGAAAACTTCTGCCGGGCGGCCTCATCGTGGAGCCGACCAGCGGCAACACCGGCATCGGTCTTGCGCTGGTGGCACGAGCCTTGGGTTTTCGCACCGTTCTTACCATGCCCGAATCAATGAGCGTGGAGCGCCGCATGCTGCTCAAAACTTACGGCGCGGAAATCGTGCTTACGCCAGCCTCGCTCGGTATGAGCGGAGCCGTCGACAAAGCCAAGGAAATCGTTGCCTCCACGCCGGGTGCCTTCATGCCCAACCAATTTGACAATGCCGCCAACGCCAAGGCGCACTACGAGACCACCGGACCCGAAATCTGGGACGATATGCAAGGACGCATCGACGCGTTTGTCAGCGCCGTCGGGTCGGGTGGAACGATCACGGGCACCGGCCAATTCCTGCGACGCTGCGATCCCGGCATTCGCGTCGTCGCGGTCGAACCCAAGGGCTCACCCGTCCTGTCCGGCGGTAAAGCCGGTCCGCACAAAATCCAAGGTATCGGCGCAGGGTTTGTTCCGGGAACACTCGATACGTCGGTCTACCATGAAGTCATGCAAGTCGGCAATGAAGAGGCGGCGGCAATGACGCGTCTGGTTCTTAAAACCGACGGCGTTTTCGTAGGCATCAGTTCGGGCAGCGCTCTTGAGGCTGCCGTTCGTTTGGCCCGCAAACCGCCCTATGATCATGGACGCATCGTCGTCATTTTTCCCGACTCGGGCGAGCGTTATCTCTCAACTGGGCTTTTCAGCGAATAACTTCGTTCAAAATCAACGAAAAAAGGGCTTATCGCCGCCAACTAGCTCTGCGCTAAAATTTTTGCGCAGCTTGCTCCGAAAGATACGGAGCCGCCAATTGCGGCACTCCGCCTTGCTTTATCAGATTGAAGATGTCGAATCAGAGAACCGTTGACAATTCCGCGCAGCGTCTTGCAGCTCTGAAGCAATGCACCACGCTTGATCAATTCGTTCCCCTGCGGGCTTCGCTCACGGGCGGCGAAATTGCCCTGAAGCAGTTTGACCGTACGACCAACACCTGGGAACCGCTCAGCTACCTGGAACTCAACGACCGCATCGTCGAATGGCGCAAGGCGCTCGCCGGTCTCGGCTTGACGCGCGGCGCCCGTGTGAGCATTCTGCTCAACAATTCCGTCGATCACGTACTCGCCGACCAGGCAGTGCTCGCAAACGCAATGATCCCCGTACCGTTGCACGCCATCGACACGCCAGGATCGTTGTCCTTCATCCTCGGAGACAGCGGTGCAGAATGTCTGATCACAAATAAATACGAACGATGGCTTGCCATTGAAGCCGTCCGAGAAAAACTGCCCGCTCTTAAGACAGTCATCCTCACCGATGAGGTAACACCCGCCAAACAAAAGCGCGGCGGCCCCAAGATTTACGGTGTTGATGACTTTCTGGCACTGGGACACGGCGTTGATCAGTTGCCCGAAGGTCCCGCCCCCGAGGATCTGGCCGCCATCGTCTACACGTCCGGCACCACCGGCAAGCCCAAGGGCGTCATGCTCACGCACAACAATGTCGTCTCCAACGTAATTGCCACACTCGAACACATAGCTCCGGCGCCGCAGCCGGGCTACGTCTTTCTGTCGTTCCTGCCGCTTTCGCACACATTTGAACGTACGGCGGGCTACTACCTGCCACTCGGCATGGGTTGCACCATCGTCTTCAATCGTTCGATCATGCTGTTGAGCGAAGACTTCCGCATAGTGCATCCCGACGTTCTTATTTCGGTGCCTCGCATCTACGAGCGCATTTACGCCCGCATTCTGGATCGTCTGGGCAAGCAATCGGCCATCGCCCGCGCGCTCTTTAACACCTGCGTTGATGTGGGCTGGCGCCGGTTCTGCAAAGCCAACCGTCTGCCCGTGACTGCGA
>OGHA01001340.1_pt1 | contig 10623 bp, 8 predicted proteins | sample 1571361 | NCBI WGS metagenome assembly OGHA01 (sample SAMEA2581970, study PRJEB24529) | metagenome | biome: Human gut stool | place: China | collected 2011 | reverse complement strand
CGGCGTATGCCGCAGAAGCTCAGAAGTATGCCGCAGACCTGCAAAATCAGCAGTGGCAGACGATCATGAAAAACCTTGCTCCGTTCACGCCGCTTGCGGAGCAGTATGTTAACCAGCTTCAGAATCTTTCCAGTTTAGAAGGTCAGGGGCAGGCACTTAATCAGTATTACAATTCTCAGCAGTATAAAGACCTTGCAGGTCAGGCGCGTTACCAGAGTCTTGCTGCTGCGGAGGCGACTGGTGGACTTGGTTCGACAGCCACAAGCAATCAACTGGCTACGATCGCGCCGACACTCGGTCAGTCTTGGTTATCAAATCAGATGAGCAATTACAACAATCTGGCAAACGTTGGGCTTGGTGCGCTGCAAGGTCAGGCAAACGCTGGGCAGACATACGCCAACAACATGAGCAGCATTGCACAGCAAAGCGCAGCACTTGCCGCTGCTAATGCCAATAAACCATCAAGTCTTCAGACTGCAATTAGCGGTGGCACGTCTGGTGCGATTGCCGGTGCAGGTCTTGCCAGCCTTTTGGGAACATCAACGCCTTGGGGCGCTGGCATTGGTGCTGGTATCGGATTGCTTGGCTCGTTGTTTTAAGGGGTAATCATGGCTACTTGGCAAGGAACAAACGGCGGATTGTTGGCTGGTATCGGCGGCGTCAACTCAAACGCTCCGAGCGTAAATGACATCGGCAATACGCTTCAGCTTATCAGGCAGAACAATGATATTGAGCGTTCAGGCGCTAACAATGTTGGGCTGACTGCTTTGCAAGGCCTTTCAGGTATTGCAGGGGTGTTTCAGCAGGAAAAGCAGGCTCAGCGGCAGAAAGAATTTCAGCAGGCGTACGCTAATGCTTATGCGTCTGGTGATCGCGGTGCTTTGCGTCAGTTGGCTACTCAATATCCAGACCAGATTGAATCCGTTCGTAAAGGCATGGGATTCATTGATGAAGATCAGCGTAATTCTATCGGCACCTTAGCGGCTGGCGCACGCCTTGCGTCATCGTCTCCAGAAGCAATGCAATCATGGCTGCAAAACAACGCCAAGGAACTGACTCGCGTCGGTGTTGACCCTAACAGCGTTGCTCAGATGTATCAGCAGAACCCTTCAGGATTTGGTGAGTTTGTTGATCACCTTGGAATGGCTGCTCTTGGTCCGATTGATTACTTCAATGTTCAGGACAAGATGGCAGGTCGTGAGATTGATCGCGGAAAACTTGCAGAGACAATCCGCAGCAATCAGGCTGGCGAGGCACTTCAGGCGAGAGGGCAAAACCTTTCCTATCAGTCAGCAATGACTGGGCACAATATCGCAGCACAACGCTTGGCTCTGGATCAGCAAGAGTTCGGGTTTAAGATGCAGCAAGCGCAGGAAAAGGCTCAGCAGTTGATTAGCGAAGCACCTAAGCTGTCAGTAAACATGGAAAAAGGCATCGAGACGGCTGTAAACAATGCTACAGCATCATCAAACTCAGCCAATTCTATGAGTGCGCTTGCTCAACAGTTCAGAGCAGAAAAACCAACGACAGGTTTGTTCGGTAACGCACAGAACATGTTCGCAAAACTTACCGGAAGCGATACAACATTGCGTGATTTGCGCATTCGCCAAAATGCCCTTGTTAACAGTCAGGTCCTTAAATTCCTACCTCCCGGCCCAGCAACGGATAAAGACGTTGAGATCGTTCGTCAGGGTGCGCCAACTGACATGGATAACCCTGAGACGGTCGCAAGATGGCTTGATGCAATGGCAAACCTTGAGCGACGAAACGCGCAGTTTAATGAGTTTAAAGCTGAGTGGATGAGCGCGAATGGCAACCCTGGACAATCGCGTAATGGCGGTCAGATATTGGGGTTGGATGTTAAAAAAGGTGAATCATTGGGGAGTGCCGTTAAGCGGTATATGTCAATGAATACTGACGCAGCGCCAGCACAAGATTCGACACCTTCAGGAGAACCACGGAATCAGGTTGGATCATATACCTCAAAATCAGGCATTCAATTTACGGTGGAATGATGAAAGTTACTGCAAACGGTAAGACATTTACCTTCCCTGATGGTACGAGCACGGAAGATATTGGCACCGCCATTGATGAGTATTTTGCTGGTCAGGCTGTTCAGCAACAAACAGTTAATCAGGCCAATAATGAACCAGCACGTGAAGAACCATCATTGATGCAACAAGCTGGCGATTGGCTCACTGGTGGTCAAAGTGCAGGGCAAATTGCAGAACAGGCTGGTCGTGGTCTGGTAAACATACCATTTGACGTATTGCAGGGTGGCGCAAGTCTGATTAATGCAATCAGTCAGGGTCTTGGTGGCCCCAAGGTTTTGGATGATGTTTATCGCCCTGTCGATCGACCGACAGACCCTTATGCGCAAGCTGGAGAAACAATTGGTGGGTATTTAGTTCCAGGAGTTGGAACGGCAGGAAGCATGGCTATTGGATCACTGGCAGAGGCCGCAAATCAGAAAGGCGATTTCGCACAAAATGCAGCTAAAAATGCCGGAGTTAACCTTGCCGCTCAGGGTGTTCTTTCCGCAGCAGCAAAGGGAATAGGGCGTGGAATAACGGCTATAAAAGGTGATATTGCGCCAGAAGTGGCGAAGAAAATTGCCACATCAGAATCGATGGGCGTGACACCAATGACATCTGATGTTATCCGGCCGAAAAATGCTTTTACTCGCGGCCTAACTCAGGATGCCGACGGGGCTTTGCTCGGGACAGGCTCAAAGCGAGCGGAGCAATATGCAACGCGTAGTAAGCTGGTAAGTAATTATTTTGACCGTTTTGGTGAGTACAACCCTGATGATGTGGTGAAATCTCTTACCACCACGTTAAGGGGGCGGAAGGATGCCGCTGGCGCTGTTATCAATGACGTCACCAATAAAATGGGTAATGCCGCAGTTGATACCACAAATACCATGAATGCTCTGAATACAGCGATCGCAAGACAGGAACGGCTTGGGACGTCTGCCAATCAAAGCCTGCTTACATCCTTGCGTAACCTACGTGAAGAATTAGCAAACCCTGCAACTGATTTGGATGTTACGTTTGATCTCTTGCGTCAGCACAGAACAGCATTTAGATCTAATGTTCAGGGAGATGCTATGGTCTTCCCCAACCAGGCAAAAGCAGCTACCAATATGGTAGAGAATGCAATGTCAAAAGACCTTCGTAACGCAGTTGCTAAAAACCTCGGTGCATCAGACGCAGCAAAATACCTTAAAGCAAATTCCGATTATGCAAACGTTTATAATAAGGTGCTTAATAAAAACATTGCCAACAAGCTCAACAAGGCAAGCAGTGAAGCCAGTCCTGAACTTATAAATACCGTTGTATTAAGCAGAAAACCATCTGACGTGAAACGAATCTGGAGCGCACTGGATGATAAGGGGAAAGATGCTATGCGTGCAGCTTACGTCAGCAAAATAGCGGAAAAGGCAGGGGACTCTCCAGCCAAGTTCATCACTGAAGTTAATAAGCTGAAATCTCAGTCAGGCGGTGAAATTTACAACACTATTTTTTCTGGAAAGCACATGAAAGAGCTTGATGCTCTTCATGAAGTTCTACAGCAAACAGCAAGGTCAGACACCGCAAATGTATTAACTCAGACGGGGCAATCGCAAGCCAACAGGATAAGGACGATTGGCGCAACTGCGACCCTTGGCGTATCAATGGGGCTTGAGGCTGGGTTTGGTGCAATGATGCGCTTGTATGAGTCCAAAGCAGCAAGGAATGCTCTCTTACGCCTGGCAAACACTAAAACTGGCACGTCAGCTTATGAAAGAGCGCTAAATAATGCTGCAAATGCGATACGCCCTATACTTTCAAGCCAAATTACAGCAGAACAGCAATAAAAGATAAGATATAACTACCTGATATTACTGCTACTGTTGCATGTTACCGTGTTTCCAAATCCTGAATTGCAGTTTGTATATGTGTCAACGCGTGTTGGGTAATGTTGAGTTATAACCGGCTGGCGCGCTTTTTGCTCGATCGCTTGCATTGTGTTTACAGCCTGATAATTCAATAAAGCCTGCTGGAATGCTTGGCTTTGTGCTATTTGTTGGGCTTGTTCTTGGCTTTGTAATTGAACATAAAGATTCTGAAGCTCAAGTCTTGCCTGTGCGTCACTTATCTTCCCTTCATCGACACCTTGCCCGAGCATCTTTGCAGCAAGGACATACAGCTTAGGTGTTGGTGCTGATGCCATGCGTGAGTCGTTCTTCACACTGGCATCAAGGCAATTAGCCATATCGCTAAGCTTTTGATAGCGTTGTTCGCAACTTGCTTGATAGTCACTTACTTTTGCGCACCCAACCAGCAGAAGCGGGATAATTAACAGTGATTTTTTCATATGGTTAACTCTCCTTAGTTTTTCGCAGGATACCATGAAAAAAGTAAACATCTTTTGCCTACTTCACATTTGAATGGTTTGTCATTAGGATGTTTCCGGTTTTTTCAAATATGGAAATTGATATGAAGAGGATTATCGGCGTTGTTGCTGGCGCTATATTGTTATCTGGGTGCGCAACTATTGTTGGTGACGAAACACAGCTCGTGCAAGTGAACAGCAATCCTTCCGGTGCGAGCTTTAAAGTAAAAGACGAATCAGGCGTGATTGTTGCGCAAGGCAAGACCCCGCAAGGAGTAACTCTTGCCAAGTCAGATGGTAGTTATTTTGGCAAAAAGAGCTACCAGATCACTATGGAAAAGGATGGGTACGAACCAGTTACCCTGCCAATCAAAGCCAATGCTAATGGTTGGTATATTGGTGGAAACCTTGTGTTTGGTGGGTTAATTGGTTGGCTTGCTGTAGATCCTTTTAATGGTGGGATGTATACCTTGAAGCCAAAAGAGGCAAACGCATCTCTTATACCATCAACAAAGCAAGACTAATAAATAGGACCCACCTTCAGGTGGGTTTTTTGTACAAATCCTTCAGCGTATCAAACACCATCTTCTTAACAAGCTCTGACTGCTCATCAGCGAGTCGTTCTGCATCGTCGCGATATCCAGTCACAGGCGATGGTTTTGATAGAGCATCTTGGACGATTTGTAACAACTCGGAGTTCATTGATCTCCCATTCGCCTCCGCCCTGAATTTTAATTTCTCCCTTACTTCCATAGGCATACGGAAGTTAAAGTGCGGATCATCTCTAGCCATGCCATCACTCCAAGTTAGTGTATTGACATGATAGAAGCACTCTACTATATTCTCAATAGGTCCACCGTGGACCTATATTGTGAGGTGAACATGAAAGGAATGAGCAAAATGCCGCAGTTCAATTTGCGGTGGCCTAAAGAAGTATTGGATTTGGTCCGCAAGGTGGCGGAAGAGAATGGTCGGTCTGTTAACTCTGAGATTTATCAGAGAGTAATGGAAAGCTTTAAGAAGGAAGGGCGCATTGGCGCGTAAAGTTGAAGCCCCAACTGCGGGAACAGTCAGGGCTTCGGTTGTCAGTAAATCCGTGGAGAAAAACCAACATGAATAGTATAGCAATTTTAGAAGCAGTGAACACCTCTTACGTACCATTCAACGGTCAGCAAATTATCACCGCCATGGCTGCCGGAGTTGCATATGTTGCGATGAAGCCAATCGTTGAAAACCTTGGAATGAGCTGGTCAACGCAGCAAACAAAACTCATGAAGCAGATTAGCAAATTCAACTGTGTTCATATGAACATGGTTGCCGCTGATGGGAAGCTTCGTAAGCTACTCTGCCTTCCTTTGAAGAAGTTAAATGGATGGCTGTTCAGCATCAACCCTGAGAAAGTTCGTGCTGACATCCGTGATAAACTGATTCAGTACCAGGAGGAATGCTTTAGCGTGCTGCATGACTACTGGACTAAAGGCCATGTAGTTAACCCACGCAAAGCTAAAAAGGCGTTGCCGGGTAAAATCACCACTGAACAGCAGGAAGCCATTAAACAACTCGTCATGAGTCGCGGTCAGTCTCTGCCAAAAGAAAAACAGGCTAAGGCGATGATCACCATGTGGTCGTCACTAAAATCCCATTTTGGATGTTCGTACAAAGAAATCAGTGATGAGCAGTTTACCGAAGCACTATCACTTGCAGCTCGAGTTCCACTTGAAGGTGAGTTCATTGGAAAACAAGAGAAGAAAACCAACGAGCTTTCTGCAAAAGAAGCAAACAGCCTTGTATGGTTATGGGATTATGCCAACCGCTCACAGGCATTATTCCGCGAACTGTATCCGGCGCTAAAACAAATTCAATCGAACTATTCCGGCAGATGCTACGACTACGGTCATGAATTCTCGTATGTTATCGGAATGGCGAGAGACGTTTTAATAAACCACACACGAGATGTTGATATCAATGAGCCAGACGGACCAACGAATCTTTCCGCATGGATGAGACTTAAGAATAAAGAATTACCTCCTTCAGTACATAACTACTGATAGATAACCAACGCAACGACCCAGCTTCGGCTGGGTTTTTTTATGCCCAAAATTCACCGTAGCCCCGCTGCGGAGATTCCTTGTATCTGGAGCAAATTAAATGACAGACATTACAGCCAATGTTGTAGTGAGTATGCCTTCGCAACTCTTTACTATGGCGCGTTCTTTTAAAGCCGTAGCCAATGGCAAAATTTATATCGGTAAAATTGATACTGACCCAGTAAATCCTGAAAACCAGATTCAGGTTTATGTGGAGAACGAAGACGGCTCTCACGTTCCTGTTTCGCAACCAATCATCATTAACGCCGCTGGATATCCGGTATATAACGGACAGATTGCCAAGTTCGTAACTGTGCAAGGCCATTCTATGGCTGTTTATGATGCATATGGTGCACAGCAGTTCTATTTTCCGAATGTGCTGAAGTATGACCCTGATCAGTTTAAGGATGAAGTTGAAAAGAAGATAAACTGGGTAACGCCAGAGCAGTTTGGAGCAAAAGGGGATGCATTGTTATATATTGATAATAATGGTGATTATGTTACAAATCCAGATGCAACAGATGACACAGTTGCTATTCGGGCGGCTATAGAAACAGGAAAACACGTTTCATTCGATGGCTCAAAAGGTTACTTGATATCAGATATATTTGATAATGTTAAATCGGGACAGAAAATATCAGGTAATGGTGCAAAGATAGTTTATAGGGGAGGTAAACCACCTAGCTCAGGTATTTATAGAAGAATCGGTGTATTTCAACCAACTGGTTCTTTTGACACTTATGATGTACAGGCCGTGGCGGCCAGAAACGCTAATACACTGAAAGAGTACATTGACGTCTACGACAACGCATCTTTAAAACTTAAGCGTGGCGATTACTTCACCCTGTTATGCGACAACGGTGTGCAGGAGGCTGACTATGAAACCAGTATTAAAAAATACGTCTTCTGTATGCCGAGAGTTAGTAAGATAACTGATAATGGCGACGGCACTAAAAGAATCTGGATGTCATATAAAATGGGATACACGTTCACCCCTGAACAAATTACTATCGGAAAGGCTGAACCATTAATAGATATCCATATCAGTGGCTTTGTTTTGATTGATGAGCAGGTCGTGACACCAACTGAATTCTTGTCGTCCGGCAACGCCATTCAGGCTCCGGAGGCAGAAAGGGAGGTAGCGATAGGCCTTTTCAAAGCAGTATGTACCGCTAACATAACGGTGGAGGAATTGACCGGCTACACCATCAAGTGGCCTCTTTGCTCGACCATGCTTTCCCATTCAGTAAGTTATAACAAACTTCGGGTTATGAGCACCGACTGGAGCGGTGGGGGTGAAGGTTACTGCGTTAGCATGAACTGGTGTACTAACTTCAACGTTAAAGACCTGATTCTGTCGCAAGGACGCCACGTGTTCGATACCACTGCTTGCTCGTGGGGTACCGTTATAGGGGCGCGCTCGTACGAAGATAATTATGGAATTACATCTCACACTACCTGTGACCACGATATTACTTATATCGGCTGCGTAGCTAGAGGCGCAGGTTTTGCCAATGGCGCGTTCGGTAAGGTTACGTCTCGCCTCAGTTTTATAGACTGTAAGTTTGACAGGGTAGCTATGGAAGGTGCTATGTACGTTACCTTCACTAACTGTTTCTTAAATGACATTGACGTCTCTGGTGGGTTTATAAGCTTCGTAGGTTGTGAGGTCACTGAGTTACGTTGGCTACGCTACGACAGCCGCACAGGAACTGATGAAGTTGTTAACCGTTTTGCTAAGGCAGGTACTTTATCTGTAGATTCTGGCCCGCGGCTTCTTAAGTCAGGTACGTGGTACAGTTCCTTCGCATTAAGAGGCTGGACTAACGTCTACATTGACGGGCTTATCGAGGCTCCTGGTGAGGATCGCAACCCAGCCTGGAATATTGACAGTGTAAGTCGATTTAAACTATCTGGTGAACTTAAAAACGTGCAACTTATATTCCAGGGAACCACTCAGTACATCCAGATAATTGGGGCCAAAATCAGGCATACACGCTCCGATATTACTACTGGGGCGGTTCTTAACTGGGGGATTGGAACTCCTGGCGGCGTGCAGTATGTAACTATACGTGATAACCATTTCCAGCTATCCGGCACAATGCAGCCTTACAAAATAGCATCCAACGAATCAAATACTTCTGTACTTAGTATGTCTTTGAGCATTGGTGGCAATAATCAGGTCGGAGGGGCAAAAGGGGTAATAAATGATTATAACGGTAGTAAGCTATCCTTTAACGGATTTAGTTATACAAAAGAGGCTTGCTCTGCATCTTTAACTCCAGAAATATCTGTATCAAGAGATGATGTACATTATAAGCGTGGAGATGTTGAATTAGGCAAAGGTGTTGGAGGTAGACCGGCTGTCTGGAATCCAGATTCATCAACGTGGATAACATTAAATTGAAGAACGCCTCCTTTTTGGAGGCGAAATATACTAATCAATAAACTTGCTGTTTTTTTAAGACATCACGCAATGATGATGTGAATAGAGTTAAAATCACGAACACTGTTATTATCTTCGCCATAAATGAAAAAAACGTAACACAAAGCTTTTCAGTGTATTGCAAGGCTTTGTGATCTTCGATAGTGGTTAAGGTGGATCACTCCACCTTTTCATCAATCCAGTCCGCCCACCAATGCATCATTTCTCTGCGCTTATCGTGGCAGATGCCTCACTATCACACGGTGATGGTTCATTACTGGTTTGCATAATGGATAGAGAACTGAGGATAAAAGATATCCCAAAACCCCAAAATCTCATCTTTAGGATTTGCAGAAAGGGAGGCGTGAACAAATACCTGCGCATGAAAACGGAACTAGTCCAGATGTGATGTTTGTGGTGATCACATACATCATTAACGATGCTCGTTATGGTGAGTTTGATGACTACCCGATGAAGTGAAAATTGTGTTGTGTACCAAATTGCGTACCAAACTAAAATCACAAATCATGAAACCCTTGTTCATGGCGGTTCTCAGGGGTATTGCGCGTAATCGTGAAACAAAAAGGTAGATTGTTGCTTACCGTCATTCATCATTAGGTTAAATCCGTTATTTCTGCTGTCTGCCAGAGTATCAAATATCACCGTGCTAATCAGCTTTAGCGCGATAATTTGACAGCGAGTGGCAACAGATCATGTCAGATAAAAATGCGAGGGTAGTCACATTTTCTTGCACTTTATTCCAGCCAGTTCATAAGTATTTCCGTAAAAAGAACAGCTATTTGAAACTCCTGAGGGTTTGCTGTTGAAACGCCGTCTTATTATTGCTGCTTCTTTGTTCGTTTTTAACTTATCGTCTGGTTTTGCGGCGGAAAACATTCCTTTTTCACCTCAGCCTCCACAGATTCATGCCGGGTCCTGGGTACTGATGGATTACACCACCGGTCAGATCCTCACCGCGGGTAATGAGCATCAACAGCGCAATCCCGCCAGCCTGACAAAGCTGATGACGGGTTATGTCGTGGATCGCGCTATCGATAGTCATCGCATTACGCCAGACGATATTGTCACCGTGGGGCGCGATGCGTGGGCGAAAGATAATCCGGTGTTTGTCGGTTCTTCACTGATGTTTTTGAAAGAGGGCGATCGCGTATCGGTACGTGATTTAAGCCGTGGTTTAATTGTGGATTCCGGAAATGACGCTTGTGTTGCTCTGGCTGACTATATTGCCGGTGGGCAACGGCAGTTTGTTGAAATGATGAACAACTATGCCGAGAAGCTGCATCTCAAGGATACGCATTTTGAAACAGTGCATGGTCTGGATGCACCTGGCCAGCATAGCTCGGCTTATGATTTAGCTGTGCTTTCTCGCGCTATCATCCACGGCGAGCCCGAGTTTTATCATATGTACAGTGAGAAAAGTCTCACCTGGAACGGTATCACCCAGCAAAACCGTAACGGGTTGTTGTGGGATAAAACCATGAATGTTGACGGCCTGAAAACGGGTCATACTTCTGGTGCCGGGTTTAATCTCATTGCTTCGGCTGTAGATGGGCAGCGTCGTCTCATTGCAGTGGTAATGGGGGCTGACAGTGCAAAAGGTCGTGAGGAAGAGGCAAGAAAATTACTGCGTTGGGGGCAACAAAACTTTACTACGGTGCAAATTTTGCACCGTGGGAAAAAGGTCGGAACGGAACGCATCTGGTATGGCGATAA
>OGHA01001338.1_pt1 | contig 10633 bp, 9 predicted proteins | sample 1571361 | NCBI WGS metagenome assembly OGHA01 (sample SAMEA2581970, study PRJEB24529) | metagenome | biome: Human gut stool | place: China | collected 2011 | reverse complement strand
ATGGACGGCACCACCGACATCACCCGCACCTACCCGCTGGGCGAGCTGACTGAGGACGAGCGGCTGTTCTACACCTGGACCTTGCAGTGCCACATCGACATTGCCAAGGCGGTCTGGCTGGATTACTGCGACTGCCACATGCTGGACACCATCGCCCGCGAGCCGCTGTGGCGTCACCTCATCAACTACCGCTGCGGCACCGGCCACAGCGTCAGCTTTGTGGGCAACGTCCATGAGGGCCCCCACGCGCTGAACGGTCGCAACACCACCCTGATGCGCCCGGGCATGATCGTCACCGACGAGCCCGGCGTGTACGAGGCCGGCGAGGTGGGCATCCGCATCGAGAACGAGATCGAGTGCTACCACAAGGCCGACAACCAGTACGGCACCTTCCTTGCCTTCCGTCCCCTCACCTTTGTGCCCATTGCCACCTCTCCCATCGTGCCCGGCGTGCTGGACAAGGAGCAGGTCGCTTGGCTGAACGACTATCACCGCAAGGTGTTCGAGCAGCTGGCACCCCGCCTGACCGAGGACGAGCGCGCATGGCTGGCTGAGAAGTGCGCCGCCATCGGGTGCTAATGCTAAAAAGATCAAAAGTCAGCTGCCGCTTGCCGTCCTGACTCTTGCCGTAAAAATGCAATTCCGGGCAGACCGCAGTCTGCCCGGAATTGCTTGATTTAAGATGATTTTTCCGCTGATGATGGCCAGAGCAACGCGGAGGCCATTCCAAATCGTCTACCCTGCAAAGGAAGCCAAACCATGATCTTTCACATTGCGATCTGCAGCCCGGACGGGGCGCTGCGCAGCAGGCTGGAGCACCAGTGCATGGAGTTCTTCGCCCGGCGGGAGGACGCCTGCATCGTGGAGCAGCTGCAAAGCCCGGAGGCGCTTTTGCAACAGGATGCCGCCGGGCTGCGGTACGAGTTGTACCTCATCGAGCTTGCGGCGGTAGCCCGGCCCGAAGGCCTTGCGGCGGCGGCAGAACTGCGCCGCCGGGGCCGCCGCGCGCCGCTGGCCTTTGTGGCGCGCACCCCGGCCCACGCATACAGCGCCTACCGGGTGGACGCCATGCAGTATTTGCTGCAGCCGGTGCACCAGCCGGAAGTCTCTGCCCTGCTCAAGCGAGCGGTGGAGCCGGAATACGGCCCTACCCTTACCGTGACCACCGCAGACGGCGTGCGGGCGCTGGCCTATGCAGAGATCGAATATCTGGAATGCACCCATCATATCGTGCACTTCCACCTGACCACCGGGGAGGATGTGGCCTCCCTCTCGCTGCGGGTGCCTTTTTCCGCCGTGGCACAGCCGCTATTGGCGGACGGACGCTTTGTGCAGCCGCACCGCTCCTATGTGGTCAATCTGGAAGCAGTGCAGCTGCTGACACCCGGCGAGGTACGGATGCGCAGCGGGGCACGCATCCCCATCCCCCGTGGGCGGGAAACTGCCGTTCGGGAGGCTTTCTGCGCCCGATTGGGGTAAAGAAAAATGAAGAAGCCGCTGCAAGCAAATTCGCTGTGCAGCGGCTTTTGTTTTACAAAAAATTGCCGGAACGATCACTTGGACTGGGTTCTGCGCTTCAACAGGGTCTGGACAGGACCTGCGGGCATGAAACGCTCCGACTGGGCAATAAGGGTGTGGTACAGCCGCAGCTGATTGCCCCGGGCGATCCCCAGCTCGGTCAGCATCTGCTTGTAATGGGGGAACATCTGCAGCCGACTGTTCACGACCTTGCCCAAGTCTGCATTGGTATGCAGCAGGCTCTGAGGGTTCTGGATGTAGTAATAGCCCGGGTCGGCAAGGGCGGCATAGGCCTTTGCCAGCCGGAAATACCGCACGTTGAACAGCTGATCCTCGTTGTAGATCTCGCGGGTGAACCATAGCCCCGCGTTCATCAAAAGGCTGCGGCGGTACAGCTTGTTCCACACGACGTTGAAATAGAAGGAGGAGGGCTTTTTCATGTATTCCTGCATAAACTCCTTCTGGCCGTAGTTCCCGGCAGGCAGAAAGCTGTAAACGTTCACCTCCGGCTCGGCGGTGTCGGTCTGTACGCCCAGCTGCATCAGCAGCTTTTCGGTGCGCTGGCCGCTTTTGCTGGAATCCGGTGGGATCACCATCCAATAGGGTGCAATGACCAGATCGGCATAGTTCTTCTCGGCAGCTTCCACCATGCGGGTTGTAAAGGTGGGTTCAATATAATCATCGCTGTCCACGAACTGCAAATACTTGCCGTGGGCAGCGCGCATTCCGGCATTGCGGGTGAGGGGGATCCCCTCGTTCTCCTTGCTGATGACCACCACGCGGGGGTCTTTTGCCCGGAACTGCTCACAGATGGCAAGGCTGCCATCCGGGGAGCCATCGTTCACCACGATGATCTCAAGGTTCTGGTAACTCTGACCGCAGATGCTTTCCAGACAGCGGGCAAGGGTCTTTTCCACGTTGTAAACGGGCACGATCACGCTGACGAGCGGGGTGTTCATGGGGTTCCTCCTTTGCGGGCTTACTCCGTTCCGAGCTTCTGCTTTTTCTTGGCGGCAGCTTTTCGTGCGCTGCGCTCGGCGGCAAGCTCCGCTTCCTCGTCGCTGCCGGCAAAAAAGGCGTACCAGTACTCTGCCGCATCGCTCAGCGCCTTCTGGATGCTGAGGGTGGGGCTTACGCTTTCCGCCAGCCCCAGCAGCGAGGCGTGCAGCTGGGTCTGCACCTCCTCGTAAAGGCCGAGTTTCGTGTAGAGATCCTTATAGTAGTCTATCATTTGCAGACGGTTCTGCATGATGGTAGAAAGATTGATCTGGGTGTGGCAGATGCTCTGGGGGTTCTGGACATAGTAATAGCCCGGCTCTTCCAGCGAGACCACCCGCTCCACAAACTCCAGATACAGGATATTGAACTGCTGATCCTCGGCGTGGATCAGCTCGTTGGTAAACTCCAGCCCGTGGGCGTTCAGCACGTCCCGGCGGTAGAGCTTGTTCCACACCACATTATAGAAAAAGGTCACGGGCTTTTCCATCAGGTGCAGCGCATAGCTTTTCTGGTCGTAGACACCGGCGGGCAGAAAACCGTACTCCCGGTACTCCACCTCCGGCTTTTTCCGGCGCAGCTTCTTTTTGGCGATGTCCTCCGGGTTGCTTGCCTTGGCCTTTTCCCGCTGCTGCTCCTTCTGGGTATCCCGGGGGATCTCCATCCAGTAGGGCGAGATGACCAATGTGGCATCATACTGCTCGGCGGCAGTCACCATACGCTGGGTAAAATCCGGAGCAAGGTGGTCATCACTGTCCACGAACTGCAAATATTTGCCCTGTGCCAGCCGCATACCCACATTGCGGGTGATGGAAAGGCCCTCGTTCTCCTTGTCCACCACCGTCACACGGGGGTCTTTTGCACAAAACTGATTGCAGATGGTAAGGCTGTCATCCGTAGAGCCATCGTTCAGCACGATGATCTCCAGCTCCTGATAGGTCTGGCCGCAAATACTTTCCAGACAGCGGGCAACACTATTCTGCGCATTATACACAGGCACGATAATGCTGACGAGCGGCTTTCTCTTGACGAGGTACTATTTTTTCCGTTTAATGTTGGTTTTTTCGCTTCACCAAAGCACATCTTTGTAAAAAAGACGTAATTATTTATATTATCATACTCCTGTGGCACGCAAAATGCAAGAGGATGGGCGTTTTATCCATCCGGGCGCAGATAGTTTATACTTGCGCCCAGTCCAGCGCAGTCCAGTCCGGCAAAAACTGATTGCATACCCGGCGCAGGGCGGGAGCATCGGCGGCGCTGGTGGTGTCCTGAATGCCCACCAGATAAAAACCGGCATCGTGGGCGGTCTGGGCAGCGTAGAGCGCGTCCTCGCACACGGCGCACCCGGCAGGGCTTGTGCCGCCAAGGCGGTGCAGCGCCTCCATAAAGGGGGCGGGGCTGCTCTTGCTCATAGCACCCCGCGCCTCGATGTAGAAATCAAAGTATTCGTCGATGCCAAGGCGGGTCAGCACGGTGCGGCACTGGCTGCTCCATGTGTTGGAGCACACGCACATCCGCGCGCCCTCGGCCCGCAGCCGGGCAAGGGTGTCCCGCACGCCGGGCTTCAGCTCCACCTTCTCGTACAATTGGGCGATCACCTCGCGCATCACGTCCAGATAGCCGTTCCTGTCCAGCGGCAGCGCATACTCCCGGATGAGGTACTGTGCGCCGTCCTCCATGCCCATGGTCAGCAGGGTCTCGTGCAGGTCTGCCTTCGGGGTGCGGCCAAAGCGCGCCAGCAGCGCCTCCGGGGCACCCTCCCATACCACCACCATGCTGTCGGTCAGGGTGCCGTCCATATCAAAGATCCATTGTTTGCAGTGCATACTTTCCTCCTGTTGTGCGCCCCTCCGGGCGGCCTCTATACTTATCTCCGGCTAGTATAGCACGAAACTTTCACAGGAAAAAGGCATGATCTCTGAAAATTCGGGAGAATTTTCCTTAAAAGTATGGTATAATTATAACAATCTCAGAAAATACCGGGAACGTGCACGGGAGGGTTTGATATGGAACGCAGAGATCCCACGCAAAAGGCGCTGGTGCTGGCAGGCGGCGGTGCGCGCGGCAGCTATCAGGTGGGCGTCTGGCGGGCTTTGATGGAGCTGGACTGGCACCCGCAGATCATTACCGGCACCAGCGTGGGCGGGCTGAACGGCGCCATGTTCGTGCTGGACCTGTACGAGACTGCCCGGGATATGTGGCTGACCATCCGCAGCCGGGATGTGATGGAGCTGCCGGAGGAAAACGCCGACTTTTCCGCCCTGCACCAGTTTCTGCGCCGGGTGGTAAAGGAAGGCGGCATGGACGTGACCCCGCTGGAGGAGATCGTGGAGCGGGTGCTGGACGAGGACGCGCTGCGGGCTGCGCCCATCCGGTTCGGTATCGTGACGGTGGAGCAGCGCGGACTGCGTCCCCGGGAGCTGACGCTGGAGGATATCCCCGCCGGGCAGGTGCGGGACTACCTGATGGCTTCGGCGGCTTGCTTCCCCGCATTGCGGGCGCGGCAGATCGACGGGGTAAAGTTTCTGGACGGCGGGTACAGCGATAACATGCCCACCGGCCTTGCCAAGACCATGGGCGCAGAGGAGCTGGTCTGTGTGGACCTTGAGGGCGTGGGCATCACCCGCCCCAACCTGACCGGTCTGCCCACCACCATGATCCGCAGCTACTGGGAGTTGGGCGATATCCTACACTTCGACCCCGACACCGCAAAGCGCAACATGGAGCTGGGCTACTACGACACCCTGCGCGCCTTTGGACGTATCCGGGGCTGTGCCTACGCGGTGGACAGCGGTGCGGACAGCAGCGCCGATGCCGAAGCCTTCCGCGCAGCCTTTGACGCAGTGCAGAAGGAGGTGCGGGAGAAGTACCCGGTCACCCTGACTGCAGACGCCGCTTTGCTGCTGGCACGGATGAAGGACGCCCAGCTTGCCCCGCTGGAAGCCGCCGCCGAGGACGCCGGGGTAGACCCCACCCACTTTTATACCACCCGGACGCTGGCCGAGGCGTTTCTGGCGGCGTGCGATAAAGACCGCATGGAAAGCTTTGCTCCGCTGTTTACGGGCAGCAGCACCGCCGGACAGGCGGCGCTGGCCGCTTTGCTGCCCAATACATTCTTACAGGCGCTGGTGTGGCGCACTTTGACCGCATCGGCTTTGCCGGAGGTGACAAAAGATGAAGGTTTATAAAGGCGTATCCGCTTCCCCCGGGCTGGTGCTGGGACAGGTGAGCCGACTGGAACATCATGTGGAGACCTTCAGCCACGGCCCTTTCAACCCGGAGCGGGAGCTGCGGCTGCTGGCAAATGCCGTGCACACGGCGCAGAATGAACTGGACTCCATGGCGGAGCGCGCCGCCCCCACCGAGCAGGCCATCTTTTTGTTCCAGAGCATGATGCTGGACGACGAGGGCATGATGAACGAGGTGCGCTTTTGCATCAATGCGGGCATCAGCGCTTCGGCGGCGATGCATCAGGTGGGGCAGCGCTACGCCGACCAGCTGGCCAATATGAAGGACAACCCCTATATGCAGCTGCGCAGCGTGGATATTCTGGACGCCACCCGCCGGGTGATCAACATCCTGACCAACCGCCCCCGGGTGTGGCTGGCACTGGATCATCCGGTGATCCTTGCCGCCGACCGGCTGATGCCCACCGACCTGTTCAGCGTGCCCTCGGGCATGATCTTGGGCGTCATCACCGCCGAGGGCAGCGGCCAGAGCCATGCCGCTATCATTGCCCGGGCAATGAACATCCCGGGCATCGTGCAGGTGGGCAAGGATTTTCTGGACGACTGCGACGGCCGCACCGTCATTCTGGACGCAACCAACGGCAATTGCATCCTTGACCCGGACGCCGCAGCCCGCCAGCAGGCGGAGGCCAGCATCTGCCAGCTCCAGCGCGAGGACGCGGAGATGAAGCAGCTGCACAGCCTGCCGGATGAAACGCGGGACGGCGAACCCTTTGAGCTGCTGGCCAATTGCTTCGGCCCGGAGGATATCGACACCGCCATGCAGTCCGGTGCCAAGGGCGTTGGGCTGCTGCGCAGCGGCTACATGATGCTGCCCGGGCGCATTCTGGACGAGCAGGAGCAGTATTTCTTCTATTGCTCCTGTCTGGCCGCCGCAAACGGCTGCCCTGTGACCGTGCGCACCTTCGACTTTGGCTCCGACCGCACCGTGGCCGACGCCAATCAGGGCCCGCAGTCCTCCAAGCTCGGGCTGCGCGGCATCCGCAACAGCCTGCGCCAGCCCCAGCAGTTCCAGACCCAGATCTGCGCCTTGCTGCGCGCCGCCGCCCGGGGGCCGCTGCGGGTGATGTTCCCCATGGTGACCGATGTAGAGGACTGGGACGCCGCCATGAGCATTGTGGAGCACTGCCGCCAGAGCCTGCGGGAGCGGGGCGTGCCCTTTAACGAAAACACTCCGTTCGGCGTGATGCTGAGCATCCCCGCCGCCTGCCTGACCGTGGAGGACTTTGTAGCCCACGGCTGCGATTTTCTGGTCATCGGCACCAACGACCTGACCCAGTACACCCACGCTGCCGACCGCGAGCTTGCCAGCGCAGAGCACTACTACCGCCCCGCCAGCCCGGCCATGAAAAAGCTGATCACCATGGTGATGGATGCCGCCAGCGCGCACCACGTCCCGGTGACCATCTGCGGCCTTGCCGTGGGCAACCCCGCCAACACGGCGCAGTACCTGCACCTTGGTCTGCGCAGCTTCTCGGTAAGCCCCCAGAACCTGCTCAAGGTAAAGCGAGCTCTGCTGGACACCGATGCCCACCCGGATGCAGGGGAAAACGGCTGAAAACATTTACAAAACGTAATATAGCATAAAATAATAAGAGGCTGCTGCACAACCCCCTGTGCAGCAGCCTTTTATTGTTTATTACTCCAGATTCCCGGTCAGGGTCATCACGGCAGAGAGCACCGCCAGCGGGGCGGTCTCGCAGCGGAGGATGCGGGGACCAAGACCCACCGTTTTTGCCCCGGCCTTGGCGGCCATTTCGGCCTCCTCGGCGGCAAAGCCGCCCTCGGCACCGGTCACGATGGCAAGGCGCAGCTTCTGCCCGTCGGCGGGCTTTGCCTCTGCCAGCAGCTGGCGCAGGGGTGCACCGCCGCACTCGTAGCAGAACAGCACCAGGTCGTACTGGTCAAAGCTGCGGCACACCGCCCCGAAATTCGGCAGCGGCAGGGCTACGTCCGGCAGAACGCCCCGGCCGCACTGCTTGGCGGCTTCCAGCGCAATGCGGTTGTAGCGCTCGTTCTTCTGCTCCTCTTTTTTGGGTGCAGCCACGCAGTAGCGGCTGAAGAAGGGCACGATGTGCGCCGCGCCCAGCTCCACCCCGTGCTTGATGATCTGTTCCAGCTTGTCCTGCTTGGGGTAGCCCGCCAGCAACGTCACCTCCACGGTGGGCTCGGCGGCGCTGGGGTAGCCCGGCTCTACGGAAAAGTCTACCCTGTCCTCCCCAAATCCGGTGATGGTGGCGGTGTACTCTACGGCGTTGCCGTCGCAGAGGATGACGGTATCTCCCGGCTTTGCCCGCATCACCCGGGCAAGGTGATGGGCGTCCGCACCCCGCAGGGTGGCGGTGCCGTCGGAGATCTCGGTGGTAAAGTAGCGGTGCGGCATACTGTGCGCTCCTTCTTACAATATTTGAATCTCAGGCCTTTTTGCAGACGATGCACTCCCAGCCGCGCTTTTCCTTGACTTCCACGACGGACAGACCGGCTTTTTCCAGCCCGGCGATCACCTCGTCCTTGCGGCTGTCGATGATGCCGCTGGCAATAAAGGTGGCACCCTCGGCCATCAGGCTGGGAACGGCGGGGGCAAGGCTGAGGATGGCGTTGGCCACGATGTTGGCAGTAATGATATCATAGGTGCCGCTGGCCTTATCGGACAGGTCCCCCACCAGCACGGTCAGCTTATCCTGCACGCCGTTCAGGGCGGCGTTCTCCCCGGCGGTGCGCACCGCCACAGGGTCGATGTCCACACCCTCGGCGCTGGCAGCGCCCAGCTTGAGGGCGGCAATGGCAAGGATGCCGCTGCCGGTGCCGATATCCAACACCCGCTCGCCGCCGCGCACCTGCTCGTCCAGCGCTTCAAGGCAAAGGCTGGTGGTCTCGTGACCGCCGGTGCCGAAGGCAAGGCCGGGGTCAAGGATCAGCTTGACCCGGTCGGTGTCGTACTGCTGCCACGAGGGCACCACAGCCAGACGGCTGCCGATCTCCATGGGGTGGTAGTATTTGCGCCAGCCGTTCTGCCAGTCCTCCTGCTCCACGCCCTCGGTCTCCACGGTGTAGGGAATGCCGGCGGCTTCCATGCGGGCGGCGATGAGCGCCAGCGTTTCCACCTGCGAAGCGCCCGGCTCCAGATACAGATGGATGATCACGGTATCCCGGGGTTTGTCCAGCAGCTCCTGCTCGATCAGGTCCACATGGGCGATCTCAGCCACCTGCTGCTCAATGTCGCTGTAATCCTCGATGTAGATGCCGCCCTCGGCGATCAGAGTGGCAACGGCTTCGGCGTTTTCGGCATCGGCCTTGGCCACGGTCAGGCGGATATCGGTCCATTCCATAGTACAAGTCTCCTTTTTGTATCTTGGGGTGTATCTGAAAAGTCGAAAATTTAGCCTATTTCTACAAACACAGCTGGATTTTGCGTGAAACAGCCTTGAAATCCACAAAGGATTCCTGCGGCTATTTGCCTTAAATCCCGCTTGTGCTTGCGAAATATTCGTCATTTTCTTTGTTTTCAGATACACCTTAGCAATTCCGGCAGCGCCGGAGGGAAAAATTCTGTTACCTGTATAGTACCCGATTCTGCGCCCGGATGCAAGCCCCCCGGCAAAACCGGCGGCGCTGGTACAATGTTTGTACAGATTGACTTTCGGCAGAACATCCGTTATGCTATACGGGACAGGACAAAAAACGTGATGCTGCGCAAAGCGGCATCGGAAAGGGTTCTTTATCGTATGTGTACCAAAACCTTCACATGGCGGCTGCTCTCCGGCCCCGAGCTGACCGAGGTGTATCTGAACGAGATGCGCCGGGACTTTCCCGCCGGGGAGCTGAAGCCTTTGAGCATGATCCTGAACAGCGAAGCGGACGGCACCGCCCACACTTGGGGCGTGTTTGACGGCGACACGCTGGCGGCTTATCTTTTGATGGTGCGGCCGGAGGGCTGTCGGGTGAGTCAGCTGGATTATTTTGCCGTGGTGCCCGCCTACCGCGCCCACGGCATCGGGGCGCAGCTGCTGGCGCAGCTGCCCGCCCAAGAGGGCGACGCCGAAGCGATTTTGATTGAAGCCGAAATGCCGGAAAAGGCCGAGGACGCCGCCATGGCGGTGCGGCGGCTGGGCTTTTACGCCCGCTGCGGCGCGTGGGACACCCACTACACCGAGCATCTTTTTGACGCATGGTTCCGCATTCTGGTGCTGGACTGCCCGGGCTGCACCCCCCTTGCCCCGGAGGCTGTGGTAGAGGCGCTGGCCGACTGCTACCGCCGCACCATCAGCCCCACCCAGTGGCAAAAGCACGTTCAGTTCTTTGCCCCGGACGGCAGCGTGTGCGGGTAAAAGAACCATCAGATGCGCAGGGACACGGAGGAAGCTGCCATGAGTGAATTTTCACACCTGAAAAACAAGCTGCTGGCCGAGCAGGTGGAGGACCAGATCTACCATTATATTCTGGACGAAGCGCTGGAGCCGGGCGCAAAGCTGCCCAACGAGTTTGCGCTGGGCGAAAAGTTCCGGGTGGGGCGCAGCACCATCCGCGAGGCGGTGAAGCTGCTTTCCAGCAAGGGCATCGTGGAGGTGCGGCAAGGCTCCGGCACCTATGTAGTGACCACGGTGAAGGGGCTTTCCGACCCGCTGAACCTGCGCAGCGTGCAGGACAAGAATGCGCTGGCCTTTGATCTGGTAAACGTCCGTCTGCTGCTGGAGCCGGGCATTGCGGAAATGGCGGCGCAGAACGCCACCCCGGAGGACATCGAGCGGCTGCGGCGGCTGTGCGAGCGGGTGGAGAACAAGATCCACAGCGGCGACCGCTACATCGAGGACGACATCGCTTTCCACACCTGCATCGCCGAGAGCAGCAAGAATCTAGTGGTGGGGCAG
>OGHA01001328.1_pt1 | contig 10693 bp, 5 predicted proteins | sample 1571361 | NCBI WGS metagenome assembly OGHA01 (sample SAMEA2581970, study PRJEB24529) | metagenome | biome: Human gut stool | place: China | collected 2011 | reverse complement strand
CAAAGCCGAAGAGCATCCTGGAAGTCGGGACTGCTATCGGCTTTTCTGCGTTACTGATGAGTGAATATGCACCGGAGGATTGTCATATCACGACGATCGAAAAATATGAGAAAAGAATTCCTATTGCAAAGGAGAACTTCCGTAAGGCAGGCAGGGAAGACCGGATCACTCTGCTGGAGGGTGATGCTACGGAGATCCTGCGGGAACTGGAAGGCACCTATGATGTGATCTTTATGGATGCGGCGAAGGGACAGTACATTCATTTCCTGCCGGATATCTTACGCCTGTTGCCCCCTGGCGGACTGTTGATCTCCGACAACGTATTACAGGACGGTGATATCATAGAATCCCGTTTTGCCGTAACCAGAAGGAACCGGACCATTCATGCAAGGATGCGGGAATATCTGTATGAATTGAAACATCATCCGGAACTGGAGACGGTGATCCTGCCGGTAGGTGATGGAGTGACACTGAGTACGAAGAAAGAGGAAAGCACGGTTACTCAAAATAAATAACATAATAATACGGGTATTCCCAGGTCTGGTAAGCCAGTCCGGACTCTGACAGATTCTGCAGGAATTCATTGTTCTTTTTGTATACCACATAGACGGAAGAAGGACTGATCTCCGTGGAATAGTCGGTGAGAAAATGATAAGTGTGTATACCGTCGGTAAAGGTTTCTTCATCTTGAGTATCATAAGGAGATGCGGGATAATAAAAGAAGAAAAACTCCTTCATGTTGACCAGATCCACATAGAGATCCGCATAATCCAGGTTGAGATTCACATCATCCACACACTCCCGGAAGGAGATGGAATACAGATAATTCGGGCAGACGTCGGTCATGGTATAGACCCGGAAATAAAAGCTGCAGAAAGAGATGCACCATAAGAGATAACCGGCGGACAAAAGGAGCATAAAGCCTGTGTGATAAGAGGACAGGAAACGGCAGCAAAGGAAAAGTCCTTTTATCAGGAAGAAGAGATAACAGATAAAGAAACTGTTAGCCCGGTAGACATAGCCGGATCCGGACAGACCAATGGTGATGAGACCGCTGAGAAAGAACAGCAGATAGATACTGTCGGCCTGAAAAGTCCGCTTGTACAGAGAGACAAGAAAACTGTAAACTGCACCGATAAATCCCAGAACAATAAAAGGAATGGATAAGGGATAAAGCGTGTAAAATTTAGGTACGGCATCTAAACGGTAGGAACCACATGTCAAGGTAATCTTTATGATATCTTTTATATTTTCCCAGAAAGAAGTGACTCCCACATCGGACATGCGCTCGGAGGCGATGGGAGATATGGTAAGCCCCAGAAAATGAATGGTTTCCCAGTGGAATAACAGGGAGCATACAAATAATATTACGGGCAGAGCTGTAATACATACACATGCAGCCCAGAGCAGAACCCGGCGGAAGGATATTTCTTTCGTGTATAGCAGATACAGGGAAATGCAGATCAGAAAAATAGGGATCAGGAAGTAACTCAGTGCATACGAATACATCGTGATACCAAAAAAGACTCCGGATAATATAAGGTTCCGAAGGGTCTTAGTCTGTGTGAAACGGATGAGAAACAGCAATGCTACAGCTGAGCAGCACAACATAAGATTACAGTCCAGGGCAAAACGGGCGGACATGATATAATAGGGGCAGACTGCCAACAGGAAAGCAGCAGCAATACTCCATTTTTGATCATCGAACACCAGACGGATACTTTTGGTCCCGACAAAAAACAGCAACAGGCTTGCAAGGACGGCGGGAATTTTGAGAAGCGTAAGAGACAGGTTGCCCTGTCCGACTGTCCGGATCAGCAGAGCCAGTAAGTAGGTATAAAGAGGACTCTGACCACCATAAAAATTCTGAGGGTAAAAAGGGCGTACATTGAGATACCGGTCGGTTCCGTAATGAGCCAGACACCAGGCATTATAACCCAGTCCTGCTTCATCGATATGAAGAACGTCAGGCAGGCTTTCCAGACGATAAACGCGCAGGAAGACCGCAATGAGAAACAACAGCAGGATGGCTGCGGAATACCAGTATTTTTTCACCAGAGATTTCAGATCCTTCATTTGTGGATACCTCGCAATCAATCAAAATAAAATAAGTAATACGGTGAAAATTCTACCGTATGGCAGGAAAGTCCGGAATCGTTCAGATAAGAAATAAATTCCTGATTTTCTTTGCGGACAATGTAGGCTGCGGAAGGAGAGAGCGGAGTGGAAGCATTCAGTATATAATGCTTGGGGATTTCATCGTCTTCTTCCCGGGCGGACAGGGGAACGCGCTCATAAGGAGAAATAGGATAATAAAAATACAAAAACTCCTCTACATCAACGCAGTCCGCATAGATTTCTTTATCCCCGAGATTTTCGTCAATATAGGTGACAATGTCGGAAATATCGGCAAAATAGAAGGAATTTGCATAGGTATGCAGATCCAGCACGGAATATATAGTGTAATAGTAACGCATAAACGAAGCAATCCACAGCACATAGCCATAAGCCAGAATGCTCAGAAATGCTTTCCGGTAAACGGTAAGAAAATCGCAACATGCCCGGATACCACGGAGAAAAAAGAACAGATAACAGATATAGATGCTGTTGGCACGATATAGATGATCTGTAGGTGTCAGAGCAACCACAAAGGAGCAGCTGATGAAATAGAACAGATATACTGTGCCGGAATGAAAACAGCGTGTCCGGAAGGAATTTCCGAAGTCATAAACGGAACATAACATTCCCAACAGGATAAAAGGGATGGAAACCGGGTATAAGGTATAGAATTTATCCACGGAATCCATAGGATAAATACTGTATGTCAGAGTGATCTTAAGGTTGTTCCACAGATTTGCACCCAATGAGGAAAAAGAAATTTCATCCATGCGGTTGCCGGAAATAGGAGAAATTGTAAAGCCGAGAAAATGAATAGGCTCTGCATGGAAGAGAAGTGTGTAGGCAAAAAGGATCACGGGAAATGCCGTAATGCAGACACTGACCGCCCACAACAGTATTCTGGAAAACGCGATTTTTTTATGGTAAAGCATGTAAAGAGAGATCAGAACCAGAAAAATAGGTATGATCAGATAACTCAATGCATAAGAGTACAAGCTGATACCGAAGCAGACTCCGGACAGAAGTAAAGTATGCAGTTTTCCTGTTTTCAGATATAAAAGCAGTACAAGAACAGAACAGGAAATGCAGCACAACATCAGATTGCAGTCCAGGGCATAACGTCCGGACATCACAAAATACGGGCAGAAACACAGAAAAAGAGCAGCAGCGAGGGTGATTTTTTTATTATCAAAGATAAGGGACATGCTCCTGGTGCCGGTGATCCACAGAAGAATACTGGCAAAGGCAGCAGGAAATCTTACCAGAAAAACGGACAGATTCCCCTTCCCGAAAAACTTGATCAGCAATACGACAAGGTAAGTATAGAGAGGGCTTTGGCCACCGTAAAAATTCTGCGGATAGAAAGGCAGCACATTGAGATAACGATCGGTACCGTAATTGGCCAGACACCAGGAGTTATATCCAAGAGCGGCTTCGTCTATATGTAAAACATCCGGTAAAACGGTCAGTTTATAGAATCTTAAAAATACTGTGACACAAAACAGAAAAAGTAATGTGATCTGATACCAGTTTTGTTTGCATAAATTCTTCATCTCGTGTATCCTTATATATTATGATGTCGGGGTCAAAAGCCCCCGACTTTGATGCCTACGGATTGTTCCGTGCTACGCACTCCCACAATCCTACCCAATATTCGCATATCGTGGGATTATCATCCCACTTTTCCCGCTGATCTCCCTGTTGTATAATGCGGGATTTCACGGATACCTGCTGCTGGGATATGTGGTGTATCTGCTGGGATCGAAAAAGGGAAAGCGGATTTTGCTGATAGTACCCACACTGCTGGTGTTTGCGGTATGCATTCTTTCCCCGGTCAACGGAGAACTGCGCTATATGCTGCCGGTGATGATAATGCTTCCGCTAAATCTGACATGGTGTGCTTATCAGGAAAGAGAATCTGTTGCAGAAAAAGAGGAGAAATAAAATGACATATAAAAAAACGGAACTTTTAATCCCGGCCAGCAGCCTGGAAGTATTAAAAACGGCTGTTATTTTTGGCGCGGATGCTGTTTATATCGGCGGAGAAGCTTTTGGACTGCGGGCCAAGGCAAAAAATTTCAGCAGTGAAGAAATGGCGGAAGGAGTTGCATTCGCCCATGCACATGGAGTGAAGGTTTATGTGACGGCCAATATTCTGGCGCACAATTATGATCTCGAGGGAGCCAGAAAATATTTTGCCGAGCTGCGGGATATGAAGCCGGAGCAGCCGGATGCGCTGATCATTTCCGATCCGGGAATGTTCATGATCGCCAAAGAAGTCTGGCCCCAGGTGGAGGTGCATATTTCCACGCAGGCCAACAATACCAACTATGAGACATATCTGTTCTGGTGGAAGCTGGGAGCCAAAAGAGTGGTGTCTGCCAGAGAACTGTCACTGGTAGAGATCAAGGGAATCCGGGAGAAGATTCCTGCGGAAATGGAGATTGAGAGTTTTGTCCACGGGGCAATGTGTATCTCTTATTCCGGCAGATGTCTGCTGAGCAATTTCTTTACAGGAAGAGATGCCAACAGAGGTGCCTGCACACATCCCTGCCGCTGGAAATATGCGGTGGTGGAGGAGACCCGTCCCGGAGAATATCTGCCGGTCTACGAGAATGAGCGGGGGACATATATTTTCAACTCCAAGGATCTGTGCATGATCGAACATATTCCGGAGCTGGTGGAGGCAGGAATCGACAGTCTCAAGATCGAGGGGCGTATGAAGACCGCATTGTATGTGGCAACGGTAGCCAGAACCTACCGGAAGGCCATTGATGATTATTTTGCCGATCCGGAGCTGTACGAGAAAAATATGGACTGGTACAAGGCAGAGATCTCCAAGTGCACCTATCGTCAGTTTACGACGGGGTTCTATTTCGGCAAGCCGGATGAAAATACGCAGATCTATGATAATAACACTTACGTGAACGAGTATATTTATCTGGGAATTGTGGAGGCAGTAAAGGATTCTCTGTGCCGGATCGAGCAGCGGAACAAATTCTGCGTGGGCGATTCCATAGAAATCATGAAGCCTGACGGCACCAATGTACCGGTCACGGTGGAAGCTATGTACACCGAGGAGGGAGAAAGTGTGGACAGTGCACCCCATCCCAAGCAGGTGCTGTGGATAAAGTTATCCATGCCGCCGCAGGAATTTGATTTGCTGCGTCAGAAAAATGCTGATTGAGAAAGAGTGACCGGAGGTAACGCCTTATGAAAAGGGAAGGCAGAATTCATAAAGGAGTGTCCATAGGTGCCTATAGTATTCTCATCGCTTTTATGCTGTTGCTGTTGTGGACAGTACTCAGGTATCCGGGGAATCATCTGATCCCATGGCAGATGGCTCTGGGGGTGGCGGCTGCTACAGTGTTGCTGCTGGCGGCCGGTGCGGCATGGAATAAAATATATACGGTGACAGGCCGGAGAAATTCGCTGTATGCCGTAGCGCTGGTATTGTTTGGGGTGCTGCTTTATGTGGTTTCATTGAGCCGGCAGGGGAATGAGAATACTCTGCTGGATTACACCTATGTCTATCGGGATGCCCTGAATCTGGCGAACGGGAGAGAACTGGAAGACACCAATTATTTTTTGACCTATTCGAATAATCTGAAGCCGATGCTTTTGCTTTCCGTTCTGTTTCGGATGGCATTGCTGATGGATGTGTCCCCGTTTTATTTTGTTTTGCTACGGAATGTAATTCTGGTGATGTTGGTGGCATGTGCCTGTGGTTATCTTGCGGAACGGAATGGGGATACTTGCTGGAGATTTCCGATCCTGCTTGCCTTTGTATTTCTGCTTCCGATGTGGGAGATGACTGCCGTGTTTTATACGGATTCCATGAGCTTCGGTATGGGAATCCTGGGACTGGCTTTCCTGAAATTGGCGGTAGCATCCAGGGGGAAGCGCCGGCAGATCCTGTGGGCGCTGCTTGCGGCCGGTATGGCAGTACTGGCAGGCACATGGAAGATCACAGTGATCATACCGCTGATCGCATGCGCTGTGATCCTCTTGTGGCAGAGAGTGTCGGTGGACCGTCGAGTGACATTGCTGTTTGGAGGTTTTGTCGTGATTCTGGGAGTGGCTCTGCAGCTCTGGGCCAATTCCTACGAGATCACAAAGGAAGCATCTGAAACAGCCAATCCTGTGATCAGCTGGGTGGCACTGGGAATGAAGGAAGACGGTTCCTGGACCAACAACACAGAGTTTGTGGATCATATGTATGAATTTTCCACCAGACAGGAAAAACAGCAATACAGTATGGAATATATTCGCGAAAACAGATCGGAATTCTGGAATCCCGTACATTTGCGCAAAAAGGCAAGCTATAATTTTGCCAACGGAAATCTGGGGGCCAGTGCATTTTTGAACGTGGAGTACAGCGATGGAACCCTGCTCTGGGAAATGTTTTCGCCCTGGGGAAAATACTACTGGCGCACCTGTCAGTATTGTTTCTGCTATCTGGTGTCCATGTATGTGCTGTTACTGATCGGAATGATCCTCAGCCTTCGCAATATTATCAGAGATCAGGAACCACCTGTAATGTTGATGATCTGTCAGTTGGGATTTATCGGTATCGTTGTTTTTTTAATGTTCTGGGAAGCCAGTGGAAGACAGATGTACAATCAGATGCCAGGAATCCTGCTGGGAAGTGTTCTGAGTATAGAGTATTTTTGGAAAAACTTATCACTAAAACCTCGAAAATAATAATTGACCATTATAACGCACATGTTGTACACTGTATTCGATATTATTTTATTGTATACCGAAGGGAAATAGGGACATGCGCGAAGAATTGAATGTAGAGGAGCTTTTTGCCAGCAAGGTGTTTACCCTGGGCAAGATGAAAGAGAGGCTCCCAAAGAGTACTTACAAAGAAGTGAAGAAGATCATGGATCAGGGAGGAGAACTTTCCCTGGCAACTGCGGATGTAGTGGCAAGTGCCATGAAGGATTGGGCCATCGAGAACGGTGCCACTCATTATACCCACTGGTTCCAGCCGTTGACCGGCATTACCGCAGAGAAACATGATGCTTTTGTGACACATCCTGATGAGGATGGCCGGATGATCATGGAATTTTCCGGCAAAGAACTGATCAAGGGAGAGCCCGATGCATCTTCTTTCCCTTCCGGAGGCTTACGTGCTACCTTTGAGGCAAGAGGTTACACTACATGGGACATCACCTCCCCCGCATTTATCAAAGAGACCGCTACCGGTCCGACCCTTTGTATCCCTACAGCATTCTGTTCTTATAAAGGCGAAGCACTGGATAAGAAGACACCGTTACTTCGTTCCATGGAGGCTCTGAGCAAGCAGGCGATCCGTATCGTCCGCCTGTTCGGCAATACAGAAGCTACCAAAGTACTGCCTTCCGTTGGCGCGGAGCAGGAATATTTCCTGGTAGATTCTGCCAAGGCTTTGCAGCGTGAAGATATTATTTTCGCCGGACGAACCCTGTTCGGTGCTCCCGCTCCCAAGGGACAGGAGATGGATGACCACTATTTCGGTGTTATCCGTGAGCGTATCGGTGGTTTCATGCATGATGTCAATATCGAGCTGTGGAAGCTGGGTGTAACATCCAAGACCCAGCATAATGAGGCGGCTCCCGCACAGCATGAAGTGGCGCCCATCTACGAGTCTGCCAATGTGGCAGTGGATCACAACCAGCTGGTAATGGAGACTCTGAAGCGTGTGGCAGGCAAGCACGGTCTGCGCTGCATGCTGCATGAGAAGCCTTTTGCCGGAGTAAACGGTTCCGGTAAGCATAACAACTGGTCCATCACTACGGACAATGGTGTAAACATTCTGGAGCCCGGCCAGACCCCCAATGAAAATATTCAGTTCCTGCTGGTACTGGCATGTATCATGAAAGCTGTAGATACCCATGCGGATCTGCTGCGTCAGAGTGCGTCCAATGTAGGTAACGATCACAGACTGGGCGGTTACGAGGCACCCCCTGCCATTATTTCGATCTTCCTGGGCGAACAGCTGGAGGATGTGGTGGCACAGCTGGTGGAGACCGGTAAAGCAGACAATCTGAAAGAAGGCGGTGTACTTCGCACCGGTGTATCCACATTGCCGGATTTTGTAAAGGATGCTACCGACAGAAACCGTACTTCACCGTTTGCCTTTACAGGAAATAAATTCGAATTCCGTATGGTGGGAAGCGAGGATTCCATCGGAAGCCCCAACACCACCCTGAATGCCATTGTGGCAGAGGCGTTCTGCGAAGCTGCAGACCGTCTGGAAGGCGCGGAAGATTTCGATATGGCAGTCCATGATCTGATCAAGGAATATATGACGGAGCACCAGCGTATTATTTTCAATGGCAACGGTTATGCCAGGGAATGGGAAGAGGAAGCAGCCAGAAGAGGATTGCCCAATATTCCTTCCATGGTAGCAGCAGTAGATACTCTGACTACTCCCAAGGCTATCCATCTGTTTGAAAAGTTCGGTATTTTCACCGAGGCAGAGCTGCGTTCCCGCGCGGAGGTACTGTACGAGACCTATGCAAAGACCATCAATATCGAGGCACTGACTATGGTGGATATGGCAAACAAGCAGATCATTCCTGCAGTCATGAAATACAGCAAGTCGCTGGCAGATGCTGTTATTGCTATTACGGAAGCTGGCGGAGACACCTATGTGCCTACCCGTATGTTGCAGCAGATCACACAGAAGCTGACAGAGATGGAAAAGGCATCCGAGGCACTTCTCGAGGTGGAGAAAAAGGCATCCGCCATGGAGAGAGGCAAGGAGCAGGCATTCTGTTATCATGATGAAGTCATGGTGGCAATGAACGCACTGAGAAAACCTGCGGATGAACTGGAAAAGCTGGTAGACAAGAAGTACTGGCCGTTCCCGACCTATGCGGATCTGTTGTTTGAGGTATAGAGCACTTCAGAGATCGCTTCGGATGCAAAAGTAAAGCCTCGTAGAGGCGATTTTGCGAATGGAGTTCTGAATAGTTACAATTTTTTCAAAAAAGGTATTGCATTCAAAAAAAATCTGTTGTATAGTAATGAGCCATAGAGGAGCGATCCTCACAAGTTAATATTTTTCAATGCGAAACGAAGGCGTTTACACTAGGAAGTGTAGCGCCTTTTTTTGTGACTATTCAGAGCCGTAAATATTGAACATATTTGTCAAATGCTTGCATTCGTAAAAATATGTGTCAATATTTATTCGGCGAAGTAACCTCAAATGAGCAAACAACAAGTAAACTTGTTGTTCAGGAAAGTCTCGTAGAGACGATTTTGCGAATGGAGGTTCTGAATAGTCAGCACGGAATAGTCGCAGGAAGCATGGAAAATAGCAAGAATAAGGAGGAAACGAAGATGAGTGAAGTATTAAACGTGGAAGAAATCTTTGGCAGTAAGGTATTCACTCTGGGTAAGATGAGGGAAAGATTACCCAAGAGCGTATACAAAGAAGTGAAGAAGATCATTGATCACGGCGGAGAGCTGTCTCTGGCCACCGCTGATGTTGTAGCAAAGGCAATGAAGGATTGGGCCATCGAGAACGGTGCCACCCATTATACCCACTGGTTCCAGCCTCTGACCGGAATCACCGCAGAGAAGCACGATGCATTCGTAACCCATCCCGATGAGTACGGCAAGATGATCATGGAGTTCTCCGGTAAGGAGCTGATCAAGGGCGAGCCCGATGCATCTTCCTTCCCCTCCGGAGGCTTACGAGCTACCTTCGAGGCAAGAGGCTATACTGCATGGGATATCACCTCTCCCGCATTCCTGAAAGAGGATGCAACCGGCGTGATCCTCTGCATTCCCACTGCATTCTGTTCTTACAAGGGTGAGGCACTGGATAAGAAGACACCGCTTCTTCGTTCCATGGAAGCAGTCAGCACACAGGCACTGCGTATCGTAAGACTGTTCGGCAATACCGAAGCTACCAAGGTCGTAGCTAGCGTGGGACCGGAGCAGGAATATTTCCTGGTAGACAGAGACAAATACTTAAAGCGTGAAGACCTGATCTTCGCAGGACGTACCCTGTTCGGTGCACCCGCACCCAAGGGACAGGAGCTGGAGGATCATTACTTCGGTACTATCCGCGAGAGAATCGGTTCCTTCATGAAGGATCTGAACATTGAACTGTGGAAGCTGGGCGTAACCGCCAAGACACAGCATAACGAAGTGGCTCCCGCACAGCACGAGCTGGCTCCTATTTATGAGACCGCCAACATTGCGGTAGATCATAACCAGCTGGTTATGGAGACCATGAAGAAAGTAGCAGGACGTCACGGTATGACCTGCCTGCTGCACGAGAAGCCTTTCGCCGGAGTGAACGGTTCCGGTAAGCATAACAACTGGTCCCTGGGAACCGATAACGGTGTCAACCTGTTGGATCCCGGCGATACTCCTAACGAGAACATCCAGTTCCTGTTAGTACTGGCATGTATCCTGAAAGCCGTAGATACCCATGCAGATCTGCTTCGTCAGAGTGCATCCGATGTCGGCAACGATCACAGACTGGGAGCTAACGAGGCACCCCCTGCCATCATTTCCGTATTCCTGGGCGAGCAGCTGGAGGATGTGGTAAAGCAGCTGGTGGAGACCG
>OGHA01001325.1_pt1 | contig 10699 bp, 10 predicted proteins | sample 1571361 | NCBI WGS metagenome assembly OGHA01 (sample SAMEA2581970, study PRJEB24529) | metagenome | biome: Human gut stool | place: China | collected 2011 | reverse complement strand
AGTAGCCTCACTGTTTTTATAATCTTGTTAAATTCGCAGCTGCTTTTTTGCCATTTGCAGCGCACGGCGCAGCGGGCGGTAGAGCAGCAGCATCAGCACAAAATTGCCGATGCCGTGCAGTGCATCGTAGCTCAGGCCGCTGAGCCACCAGCTCAGGGCAAAGGCGGGCGTTTTGGCAAACAGATACACCGCCGCGCACAGCCCGCCAAAGCACAGGCCGTACAGCCCGCTGAACACTGCCCAGAAAAAGGCGTTGTCCATGCGGCGCAGCAGCCATGCCAGCAGCGCCAGCAGATACCACACATACAGGTACATCACCCACCACAGGCCAAAGCCGTACAGCACGCCCTGTAGCAGAATGAATACCGTGATGGCACCGGGGGTTTCCCGGGGCAGCTCCAGTGCAAACAGGATGATGAGCAGGCTTACCGGCTCCAGATTGGGCAGACCGCTCATGGCCTGCTTGCTTACCACCAGCAGTGCGCCCATCAGGCCGCTGAGCACCAGCCGCAGCACCCGGGTGTGCAGCGCCACAGGCTTTTTAGCCCTTGGTGTAGGTAAAGGCATAGCTGTCACCGTCGTGGAGCTCGATGTCGGCCACGCCCACGGTGGTCATCTCACCGGCAGCATCGGTCAGGCACCACCAAGCCTTGTCCTTATCATAGTCGGCGGTCTCGCCGTTCACGGTGGTCACAAAGCCGGCCTCGGCTTCTTCCTGACTGATGATCCCGGACTCGGCCAGTGCGGTGCTCAGCTTTTCGCCGTCGGTCACGTTCAGCAGTACGCTGGACACGCTGCCGTCCGCAGCGGTAACGGTGAACTCCACTGTGGCCTGTGCCTTACTGGCAGCGGAAGAAGCAGCCTCAGAAGCGGCCACAGAAGAAGCCACAGAGGAGGCAGCGCTGGAGGCGGTAGAGGACGCGGAAGCGCCGCAGCCTGCCAGCAGGCAGACGGACAGCACAGCACTGAGGGTCAGAACGACAAATTTATGCAGGTAGTTCATGGTCTAAAATCTCCTTGTTTCGTGTTTTGCGTGCAGAGCACACGGCAGATATAGTACCATGAAACCGGCTGAAAATCAACATTTTTTCTGCATGGCTTCAAAATATGCGGCGGCAACGCCCACCTGATTGGCCTCGCTGCTGAAGGCACAGGGCACGATCTGGCAGCGGGGTAAGCCCTCCATGTAAGCTTGTCCCGCCCGGGAGGCGTACAGTCCATCGTAGGCGTTGCGCAGGCTTTCCAGCAGCAGGGGCTGCTTGCTGATGCCGCCGCCGATGGCCACCTTTTCCACATCCAGCAGAACGGTCAGGTTGTAGATCTGCACCGCCACCGCGTGGCAGAACCGCCGCAGCACCTCTAAGGCTTCCGGCTCCCCGGCGTTGGCGGCGGCAAAAAAGCTGCGTCCGTCCAGCGGGGCGTCCTCCGGCAGCGCCTTGCGGGCACGGTACCATTTGAGCAGGTTGCTGGTGCTGCACTGGCAGGCCATGTTCTGGTCCGGGGCGTCCCACGCCTCGGCGTTGGTATTGACAAAGCTGTACTCTCCGGCGGTAAAGTGCACCCCGCGCACCAGCTGTCCGTTGGCGATGATGCCGCCGCCCACGCCGGTGCCAATGATGAACACCGCTGCGTTGCAGCAGCCTTTCAGCGCGCCGTTTGCCAACTCTGCCATGGCAGCGGCCTTGCCGTCATTTTCCAGGATAACGGGACAGCCGCACTTTTCTGCCAGCAGCTGCCCCACCGGGGTAGCGGTGTTGTACAGCAGCGCCCCGCCGTTGGACACATAGCCGGTGCGGTTATCCACAAAGCCTGGCAGCGCCATGGCAATGCCGCTCACCTCGTCCTTATGGGGCGCATACAGCCGGTAGACTGCATCCAGAAACTGCGCCTGCGTATCCTGCGGCGTGGGCACCGCGCCGCTGTCCGTGCGGTGCATCTGCTCATCCATGACCGAGTATTTGATCTCGGTGCCGCCTACATCAAAAACCATGATCTTCATCTTGTAGCCCTCCCGTAAACGGTCGTTTTCTGTCCCTATTATGGCAAATCATCGCGGGAAAGTAAAGCCCCGGCGGTAAAAAAGAAAACTGCAAAAATCGCCCCGGCTTGCAGTTGCAATCCGCCCTGCCCTGTGATATCCTGAAAAGAGAGTATCTGTTATATAAAGGAAGAAACTGCCATGGATTGCAAACTGCGTGCCAAAAACTGCGGCGGCTGCCCCCTGCTGGGGCTGGACTATGCCGCGCAGCTGAAACAAAAGGAAGAAAAAGTGCGGGCTCTTTTGGGCAAATACGGCCCGGTGCACCCCATCCGGGGCATGGAGCAACCCTACCACTACCGCAATAAGGTGATCTCCACCTTTGCCCCCGGCTGGGGTGGAAAACTGACCTCCGGCATCTATGCGGCAAACAGCCACAAGGTGCTGCCGGTGGAAAGCTGCCTGCTGCAGGACGAGGTGCTGGACAAGACGATGCAGGCGGTGCGGGCTGCCGCCAACGCCTGCCGCTATCAGCCCTACGATGAGGATAAGGGCACCGGACTTGTGCGCCACTGCCTGCTGCGGCGGGGCGTAGCCACCGGGCAGGTGATGGTAGTGCTGGTAACGGCGCAGCCGGTGCTGCCGGGCGCAAAAAACTTTGTCAAGGCACTGCTGGCGGAAACTGCGCAGCGCGGTGTGACCGTGACCACCGTGGTGCAGAACGTGAACAGCCGCAAGACCAGCGTGGTGCTGGGCGAGGCGGAAAAAGTGCTGTACGGCAAGGGGTTCATTCTGGACACCCTCTGCGGCAAGACCTACGCCATCAGCCCGCGCAGTTTTTATCAAATCAATCACGCCCAGACCGAAGTGCTGTACGGCCTTGCGGTGGAAGCTGCAAAGCTGACCGGCAAGGAGGTGGTGCTGGACGCCTACTGCGGCATTGGCACCATCGGCCTGACCGCCGCCGACCATGCGAAGCAGGTGGTGGGCGTGGAACTGAACCGGGACGCCGTACAGGATGCCATTGGCAACGCAAGGCATAACGGCGTAAAGAACGCCCGCTTCTTTGCCGCCGACGCCACCCGCTGGATCCGCGAAGCAGCCGCAGCAGGGGAGAAGGCAGACGTGATCTTTATGGACCCCCCGCGCGAGGGCTCTACCCCGGAATTCCTTGCCAGCGTGGCCCGCATGGCCCCGAAGCGGGTGGTCTATGTCAGCTGCAACCCCGTCACCCTCGCCCGCGACCTTGCCACCTTGACAAAGCTGGGTTATAAGGCCGAGGGCTTTACCCCGGTGGATATGTTCCCGCATACGGAGCATATCGAAACGGTATGCGCCTTATCCAAGACATCAGTGCACAGAGCGAGATAATCTGCAATGGATAGATATTTTTTTATTTTAACGACCATTGATCTTTTTGTGCTTGGCTTTATGTGCTTTCTTACAAAGCTGAGCGAATCTTTGAATAAAAAGCAGAAGCGCGGGTTCTTTCTGGCCTTTGTGCTCATTGCGTGCATTTCGGTGCTGGAGGTCATCACCATCGTGGTGGACGGCGCACCGCCGGGCTACCGCTGGCTGAATATTTTGTCCAACTATCTGGGCTTTGGACTGACACCGGCGGTGCCGCTGTGTCTGGTATATGTGCTGGATAAAAAATCCATCACCCGGCGCGGGTTCAAGGCGGCGGTGTGCTGCGAGGGCGTGTATCTGCTTTTTCTGGCGGCAACGCTGCCCTATGGGCCTGTGTTCTCGGTGAGTGCGGAAAACCTCTACGCCCGGGGTAGGTACTTTTTCATTTATGTCATCATGTATTATGCCTCCATGCTGTATCTTATGGCGGCTACGGTGCGCACGGCGACGGCTTTTCAGAACCGCAGCCATCCGCTGATCTACCCGCTGATCCTGTTTCTGGGCGCGGAGACCGTGATCCAGATCGCGTTTCCGGCGCTGCACGTTACATGGCTGTGCGTCACGTTGCTGTCGGTGCTGTACTATATCTATTGCAGCGAGATGTGGAACCAGCTGGACGCGCTGACCGGACTTTTGAACCAGAACAGCTACCTGAACCGCACCGCCGAGATGCGCCGCAGCGGCGGGGTGCTGGTGGTGTTCGATGTGGACGACTTCAAGCAGGTCAACGACCGCTATGGGCATTTGCAGGGAGATGTCTGCCTTGCCGAGATCGCGGACTGCATCAAAAAAGCCTACGCTCGCTGCGGCTACTGCTACCGTATCGGCGGCGATGAATTCTGCGTGCTGCTGAAAGACGAGGCAAGCGAAGCCCGCTGCGCAGCAACGCTGCAATCTCTGCTGGCAGAACGGCGCAAGACGCTTACCATTTTGCCGACGGTCTCCCTTGGCTCTGCCGCCTTTTCGGGGGAGGACGTGGTCACCGTGAAGGACCGCGCCGACCGTGCGCTCTACTGCGCCAAAAAAGAACAGAAGGCCCGCGCCGCAGCGGAAAAGCACGCAGACAGAGAGCAGACAGCCTGAAACACTGCCTGCACACTTTATAAATGGAGGAACACCGATGAACACAGATTGGAACAGCCCGCAGGGCGATTTTGACACCGCTGAAAAGCAGGGAGAACTGCTGATGCTGCTCAGCCGGCAGCAAGTCACCGTGCACACTTGGGATGACCCGGACTTTGACTATATGGAGGAGCAGGATCTGGCGCTGGTGGTGCAAAGCCCCTCCGGCACAGAGGATCTGCTCATTGAGCTGTGCGGGGAGTTCTCGGTGTTTTTTGAAAAATGGCACGGCGAGTACGCCGCCACCGCCGAGGGCTACACGCAGCTGCAACAGGACATCACCGCCATTCTGGACGGCAAGGCGGGCGCACTGAGCCTGTACACAGAGAACGGCTGGCAGGGCACGGTGCTGTGCACCGAGCTGCCCGGCGCAGAGGATGCCGGATCCGCTGCGGTGCTCAGGCGCTGCTGGCAGGCGGCAAAGCCGGACGCCGCTCTGCCTGCGGACAGCCGGCTGGAGCTGGTGTGCTGGGACCCGGCACAGAACCGGAAGGTACAGCTCCCGGCAGAATAATAGAGCAAAAAGGTCGCTGCACGCATTTGTGCAACGACCTTTTCTTATACGATCTGTTGTTTCTTGAAATGATTCGCCATATAGTTTGCGATTGCGGAGGCCGCAGTGCCCAGAGCGATACCCAGCACTGCGCCGCCGAGGACATCGGTAGGGAAGTGCACATAGAGGTACAGCCGGGTAAAGGCGATAAAGGCTGCCAGCACCAGCGCGGGTGCACCCAGCTTTCGGTTTTGCAGCCAGAGCGCATAGGCTGCCGCCACCCCGGAAGCGGTGTGCCCGGAGGGGAAGGAATGCCCGTGCGGTCGCGCCACCAGCATGGTGATGGTGGTGTTGATATCGCAGGGGCGGGGGCGGGCGAACAGCGGCTTGAGGAAGAAGTGCCCTGCCGCCATGTACAGCACCAGCGCCACCGCCATGGCAACACCGGCTCTGCGGGTGCGCCGGAAGAGCAGAAGCAGCAGTGTGAACGCGATCCAGATCTCGCCGTGGGCACCGGCGTAATCAAAAAAGATGGAGATCGCATTCATTACCGGGTTGCGGAACTGGTACAGCCAGTCCAGAAAAGCAAACTCAAAGGGCATGGGTTCCTCCTTTTGGGTGGTGAAAGAGCGGACTTTTTATACAATATAGCATATAAATATTAAAAAATACAAAATGTGCTGTAAATTTGCCTTTATAGCAGGGGGAAATCGGTCTCCGGCTGCTCCATCTGTTCCAAGGTGGGGTAGCTGTCGATGGCACCGTGGTGCTGCACGCTGAGGGCGCAGAAGCGGTTGGAAAAGGCCAGATACTCGGTCAGGCGCTTGCGGGAAAGCTTTGGCAGCTCGGCGGCGGTCACGCCGTCCCGCTGCAGCTGCCACAGAAACGAGCCGATAAAGCCGTCCCCTGCGCCGGTGGTGTCCACCGCTGCCACCTTGGGGCTGCGGGCGCGGGCACTGGCGGCGCGGGTATAGGCGCGGGCACCCTTGCCGCCGCAGGTGTACAGCACCAGCTGCACATCTCCGGTAAACAGCCGGGGCAGCGCGGCTTCAATATCCTCCGTGCCGGTGAGGAAGGGCAGCTCCTCGTCCGAAAGCTTCAGGATGTGGCTCAGAGGGAGAAACTGCCACACGGTCTGGCGCAGCTGCTCCCGGTCCGGCCAGAGGGGGAAGCGGAGATTGGGGTCAAAGCTGAGGATGGCTCCCGCCTCCCGCGCGGCAGTGATGGCGGCCAGATGGGCGTAACGCATGGGGCTGTCCACCAGCGAGACGCTGCAAAAATGCAGGGCAAAGGCCTGCGAGAACCAGCCCGGGTCGATCTGCTCCGGGGCATACAGCAGGTCTGCGGAGGGCTTGCGGCAGAAGCTGAAGGTGCGCTGGCCGTTTTCCGCTAAGCTGACGAAGGCCAGCGCGGTGCTGGCTTTGTCGGTGAATTCCAGATGGGAAAGCTCCACGCCGCATCCGGCCAGCACCCGGGCAATTTTGTGGCCAAAGGGGTCATCGCCTAGCTGACTCAGCAGCGCACTGCGCCCGCCCAGCCGGGCAACGGCGGCACAGACATTGGCCGGGGCGCCGCCCACCCGGGGACTGAAGGCGGGCACTTCGTCAAAGCTGCACCCCACCCGGGAGGGGATCATATCGATCAGCGCTTCGCCGATGGAAAATAAGATCCTGTCGGACATAGGGCTTCTTCCTTTCTGCATACAGGTGTGCCGCACGGTGCGGCAGTGTTCAGTATACACCCGCAGGGCGCTGTGCGCAACTGCTTCTTTTATACGGTAATGGGCGGGTTTTGCGGTTGACTTGCGGCGGCAGATATGCTACAATTTCCAGACGTATGCAAAAACAGGGAAAAAGGGAAAAGTGTATGGATCTGACAAAACAGTTCTTTAAATATGTCTCGCAGAATATTTTCGGTCTGCTGGGCACCTCGTGCTATATTCTGGCCGATACCTATTTTATTGCGCAGGCCGCCGGTACGGACGGCGTTACCCTGCTCAACCTCTGCCTGCCCATCTACAACTTTATTTTTGCCATTGGCTCCATGATCGCGCTGGGTTCTGCTACCCGCTACGCCATTGCCAAGGCACAGAACGATGCCCGGGGACAGCGGTATTTCTCCAACGCCATCCTGTGCGCCGTACTGGCTGCCATCCCATGGATGCTGGCGGGTGTTTTTGCGCCCGGGACGCTGCTGCGGCTCATGGGCGGCGATGCGGGCATCGTGGCACTGGGCATCCCCTACGCCCGCATTTTTCTGCTGTTCACCCCGTTTTTTATGTGCAACTACATCGTGTCGGCCTTTGTCCGCAACGACGGCGACCCCTCCCTTGCCATGGTAGCGACCCTGAGCGGCAGTCTGTTCAACGTGGTGTTTGACTATATCTTCATGTTCCCCATGGGTCTGGGGCTGGCCGGTGCGGCGCTGGCAACGGCGGTTTCGCCCATCATCAGCATCGCCATTTGCAGCCGCCACTTCTTTAAAAAGGAGAACACCCTGCAATTCGTGCGGCAGATGCCCTCGGCACGGCTGCTGGGGCAGAGCTGTCAGCTGGGCATCTCCGGCTTTGTGGGCGAGCTTTCCTCCGGCGTGACCACCACGGTGTTCAACTTTCTGCTGCTGGGCCTGGCAGGCAACGTGGGCGTAGCAGCCTACGGCGTGGTGGCAAACTTTGCGCTGGTGGCTACCGCCATCTTCAACGGTGTGGCGCAGGGCGCACAGCCGCTGGTGAGCCGCTGCTACGGCCAGAACGACCACGCCGGGGCGCGGAAGCTGCTGCTGTTGGGCAGCGGCACCGTGCTGGTGCTGGCGGCGGTGCTGTACGCTGCGGTGTTCGGCCTGACCGATACCTTTGTAAGCTGGTTCAACAGCGAAAACTCGGTGCAGATGGCGCAGTATGCCCACACCGGGATGCGGATGTACTTTGTGGGCTACTTCTTTGCGGGCTTCAACATCATGGCGGCGGGCTATCTGAGCGCTGTGAACCGCCCGGCGGAGGCTTCCATCACCTCCATCTGCCGGGGCATGGTGGCCATCGTGGTCTGCTCGCTGGTGCTGAGCGCGGTGTTCGGGATGCCGGGCGTATGGGCGGCCTTCCCGGCTTCGGAGCTGCTCACCGCCCTGTTGACCCTGTTTCTGCTGCGCAGAAAAAAGGCCGAGACGGCTTAAATATACATCTCCTGTTCCCGCATGGTCTCCTCGGGCGTAAGCCCGGCCTGTGCGGCGCGACCGGTCAGTGCCCGCCATTGTGCAGGGGACTGGCCGGTTTCTTTTTTGAATACCCGGCACAGGTAGTTCGCCCCGGAAAAGCCGCACAGGCTGGCCACCACGTCCAGTGTGTACTCCCGGTGCAGCAGCAGACGCTGCGCGGCCTCGATGCGCACGGTGGTCAGATATTTGCCCGGCGGAACGCCCACGGCGGCGGTAAAGGTGCGCACCAAATGGCTTTTGGAGACTCCCAGCCGCTCGCTGAGCTCCTCCACGCCGTACAGCCCGGCGTAGTTGGCGCGGATATCCTCAATGGCGGCCTGCACCAGCGGCGGCAGGGCGGGTGCGGCGCTGTCGGCATCCGCCAGCTCGCACAGCAGGGCAAAGACCAGCTGGCTGCGGGCGCGGCTGTGGGTGGGCTTTTCCTCGGCAAGCCGCCCCATCAGCTCGGCGGCGGCAGGGCAGGTCTCGCCTTTGGCAAGATAGGGCAGCTCCCGCAGGCCGTTTAAAAACTGCGTGCTGGCCTGCCCGGTCAGCTGGACGCACAGCAGATGGCAGTTGTCCTCCGGGGTCAGGGTGAGCGGGGCGCGGCTTAAGATCAGGTGTCCCGCCGCAGCGGACTGCGGCGGCAGCACCAGCACAGCACCGGAGGGCGCAGCCGATGCCCCGGGCAGGGAAGCCGTGCATCTGCCGCTGGAAACAAGGCAGACCCACAGCCCTTCGCCGGTCAGGGTGCGGGGCGCGGAAAGCTGCACATCCAGCAGCGCAGCCGGTGCGGCGATGGTGTTCCAGTCAAACAGCAATATCTGACACCTCTAATCAACAAAATGCTATTTTATATCACAAAATTATCTGTTATTATAGTACCAACGAAACAACACGCCGTCAAGAGCGTGAAACACCAAATATTTACGGAGGATAACGATTATGGCTTCCATTAGCTGCCAGCACATCTACAAGATCTATCCGGGCGCAACTGCCCCGTCCGTTACCGACTTCAACCTGGAGATCCAGGATAAGGAGTTCATCATCTTCGTCGGCCCCTCTGGCTGCGGCAAGTCCACCACCCTGCGTATGATCGCCGGTCTGGAGGAGATCTCCAAGGGCGAGATGTACATCGGCGGCCGTCTGATCAACGACGTGCCCCCGAAGGATCGCGATATCGCCATGGTGTTCCAGAGCTACGCTCTGTACCCCCACATGACCGTTTACAAGAACATCGCTTTCGGTCTGGAGCTGCGCAAGACCCCGAAGGACGAGATCGACAAGCGCGTGCACGAGGCTGCTAAGATCCTGGAGATCGAGCACCTGCTGGACCGCAAGCCCAAGGCTCTGTCCGGTGGTCAGCGTCAGCGTGTTGCTCTGGGCCGTGCAATGGTTCGTAACCCGGCAGTCTTCCTGCTGGACGAGCCTCTGTCCAACCTGGATGCAAAGCTGCGTACCAGCATGCGCACCGAGATCATCAAGCTGCACAAGAAGCTGGCTACCACCTTCATCTACGTTACCCACGACCAGACCGAGGCTATGACCATGGGCGACCGCATCGTCGTTATGAAGGACGGCATCATCCAGCAGGTCGATACCCCGCAGAACCTGTACGACATGCCCTGCAATATGTTCGTTGCTGGCTTCATCGGCAGCCCCCAGATGAACTTCCTGGACGGCACCCTGATCAAGAAGGGCGACCTGTACGGTGTTGACCTGGGCGGCGACGTGATCCCCCTGCCCAAGGAAAAGACCGCCGACGGCAAGCTGGATTCCTACGTTGGCAAGAAGATCAAGATGGGCATCCGTCCCGAGGATATCGACGACGAGCCCGAGTTTATGGCAAAGCACACCGACTGCCAGCTGGATGCTCAGGTCGATGTTTCCGAAATGATGGGCGCTGAGATCTACCTGTACCTGGAGTACAAGGGCAACAAGATGACCGCCCGCGTTGCTCCCACCTCCAAGGCTCGCAACGGAGACACCGTCCGCGTTGCATTCGATCCCCATAAGGTGCACCTGTTCGACATCGAGACCGAGCAGACCATCCTGAACTAAGACTTAGCAAAGATCATTTTTGATCCTCCTATCATAAGAAAAGCCGTCGGGCCGCAGGGCCCGGCGGCTTTTCCTGTGTCGGAAAAAAGACATAATAAAAACCCATGCTGCGGCAAAGCAAAACGCAGCATGGGTGCGGAAATGGCTTATGAAGTCAGGGGACGCTTAGATCAGCGGGCCTTGACGTACTTGTGCAGGGTAGCGCGGACAGCGCCGGGGCCTGCGAACAGCTCCTTGGCCATAGACTCGATCTTCTCGCCCAGACCGACGGCGTACAGGTCCACGCCGAAGACATCGGTGCGGCTGTACAGAGCCTTCAGGCAGGAGAAGTCCTGCTCGCCGGCTTCCACCTTCAGGGGAGCCACGATGGCCTGCAGCTCAGCCAGCAGCGGGTCAGTGGAGATCTCGAAGGGCTGGCAGTTGTCATCCAGACCGGTCAGGTAGCG
>OGHA01001319.1_pt1 | contig 10725 bp, 13 predicted proteins | sample 1571361 | NCBI WGS metagenome assembly OGHA01 (sample SAMEA2581970, study PRJEB24529) | metagenome | biome: Human gut stool | place: China | collected 2011 | reverse complement strand
CAAGCCATTTCGATAGTGCGCTGGCTGTCCAGCCCGAATCCTGCATCTCGATGCTGAAGATCATGTATCTTGTGACCCCGTTCGCTCTGGATGCAATCATCACCTTCATTCTGTCTCATCTGAAAGTTGAAGAAGCAAACGAACAGCTTCGTGCAGCAATGAATAATTGAGAACAGCTCCTGTTCTCTCGACCTATAGGACACCAAGACCCACACGACACAATCGTGTGGGTCTTGGTGTTGCCTTGGAAGAAGCCCCGCCGAAAACCATCTGCCCGGCATTATACAAGCGAAAGAATGTATGAAAAAGAAGAAACCCATCTCTGAGGAGCAGCATTATCTATGTGAAATCGGTCTGAAAAAGATGTCCTATCGGTCTTCCTGGCTCTTCAAATCCTATACGGAGGAAAGCCTCACGCACATCACGATTGCGGTCTATTATAATGTGGACGAAGCGTTTCTTCAGACTCTCACCGCAACATGGGGAAATCTATGGGATTGTCGTGCCGCACTCCGCAAATTGGTGTCCTCCGTCTATCTGGAAAGCGATTTGAACCTTCCGTTCGGAAAAAACGGAAAATTTTTATTCCAACTTGGGTATACTCCTGTTGTGTCCGACATAAAGAAAATCGTTCAGAAAACTGCCGCATTGTCTTTTTCCAAATGGGTATTAGCCGTATGGGATATGGATACTGCAACATTATATATGGTCAAATACGACAGAAGTCATTGATTTTCTTTGTTTATCTGTGATACCATTCGTTACGAGACCAACGGCGTTGCTCTCTTCGCTTATGGTTGAGACTCCGGCACTCAAAGAAACTTTCCGAAAAACACAACGAGGTGACCATTTTTGAAACGTCGAACTTTTCTTGTCTGCTCCGCTGCACTTTTTTGCGGTGCGCTTCTGGCAGGGGGCTGCACTCAAAAAGCTTCTCAGCCCGTCCTTCAGCAAATTGAATACTCCAATTTGGCAGATTCGGATACACAAGCTCTTCTTTCCAATCTTTTGCAGAATGCCGACGTATCCGACCTGCGGATATGGACCTTCTTTGATCATGTGCAGAAGTTCAACAATGCCGTGGACCCGGCATGGCTCACCACAGGGTTTGAAAACGCCAAGCCTTTGGATCTGAAATACGATCCTTACTCCATGCAGGACGCATGGACGGAAAAATATGACACCTTCCCCGGCTGGAACTGTCGAATCACCGCTTGTGGGCTGTTCGGTGATTTTATCACTGTCACGGGCAAGGCAGACCTTGACTCAGCCGAGGACACCCTGTTTATGGACTATGAAACACTGGATTCTGACCCGGAATCCCTTTGCGGCGACGAACGGCAAAAGTTTGATGCGCTGTTCGCCCCGGTTAAAACCACCAATACGACCGATATTCCTACCCATTTGAAAACGATTCAGCAGGAATGGAAGAAACGCGGTCTCTCCTTCGTGGACGATGATAAAATCCGTCTCGTCTCCGTAGTCTTGCACGATCAGTTCTCTGAAACGGACAATTCTCTTATGATCGGTCATGTCGGCATTATGCTTCCCACATCGGATGCGGTATATTTCGTCGAAAAGGTCGCTTTTCAGGAGCCATATCGCTTGTTGAAGTTCAAAAATCGGACCGAGTTGAGCGATTATCTGATGCTGAAATACGACAACTCGTGGGGACAGGATACTGCCCACACCTTTATTATGGAGAATTCAGACCTGATGGACGGCTGGCGCATTCTTGAAAATCAGGAAAATGCAAGCTAAAAGCATCGCATTCGTTGGGAACCGTCCGATCTGACAGACCGTTCGCCCTCTGATGCTAAAAAGACGCTGCAACCTCTCACCCAGAGGCGGCAGCGTCCTTTTTATATCGGAATGTTTGTTCGCAGGGGAACTCCGGGCTTATGACAGGGTATGTATAATGTGCAGAGCCATATCAGCATTTTCTTTGTCCACAAACACCTCTGTGACATACCTCGGTTTTATGCCGAGAGTTCCAATTCTCGCTTGATCAAATGTGTTATGCCGATTGACATCTTTGGATTTACAATAGAATTTAATTCCAGCTGCCGCCAACGCATCTGTAATGCGATTGCATTGGTAAGGGTCAGAAACTGTTGCGACTAGCGATTTGAAAAAATGTTCTAACATAAAGAGACCTCCTTGTATACCCTCTAAAAGTAGTTTTGGAGCTGGGAACTGGCTATTATGTGATAAGCCTTTGGAGTATGCCCAGCTTGTGCTGGGTAGTGAGATTGAGCATCATCTCTCGCTCGGCTTCGACCATGGCAGAGTAGAAAATTGACCTTTAATTAAAATATCCAAGGCAAAACAACAGTCCTCTATCATTCATTTAATCGATTCCTTTGAGTTTTCTTTGTATAAATCATCTAAAAGCTCTTTTTGTGTTTGCTCTACTGCTTTGCTATAATGTTCTCTGGCTTCCTCTCCTTGTAACGTTTTATACCCGCCATTTCCGTCTGGAATATCAACACGAACAACATTTTGCTCATCTAATTCGGATGCTGCATTAAGTGCATCTTCAATTTCTTTACTGCCCATAATTTGTGGAGCATCAGTCGTTATTGGCCTGCCCAATATTATAATTAGTAGCACCGCTATTACCGCAAACATTAACACAATTTTTCCGACTCTCATCCGAAATGCTCCTTTTTAGATTTATTTCTCATTTCGGGGCTTTTTAATTTTGCAATTCACAATCCGACTTGCAAGATAAATTATCCAAAAAGTAAGGATATAATTGTTAGTTATAAACTTTGTAAAGGTCGCTTGTTCCCCTAATCTTATTTCAACAAAGAAAAAAATCAAATACTGCACAACTAGCATACTACCAACGTTTACTACCAGTTTTTTCACTATCTTCGGCTCCTCTCTATAAAACCTTTTATCCAGATAACGCAGCAAATCACTGGTTTGTTGCAAGATTTTCTGTTTTTATGATTATAAGCATACAGCCGCTCCATGCAAAGTTCCTGCTCTGCCATGATGGAATCATCCGTTGGGTCGTAAACTTGTTGGCTGTGGATCGCATTTTTTATCGGCATGATTCTACTCTCCTTATTTATAAGGAATCTTTCTCATTTTTCAGTAGATTCTTTCGGTACTGTGCCGGACTGACACCATACTCTTTCTTGAATACCCGGCTAAAATAGAGTGGGTTATCATACCCTACGATCTCTGCAATTTCTCCAATATTGTATTCGGTGTTCTCCAATAAGCTTTGTGCATTTACCATCCGAAGGGACAGGATGTATTGTGCAGGGCTTATTTTCATGTACTGCTTAAAATTACGGATAAACCAGTTCGTACTGATATGCAGCGATTCTGCGTAATCGTCCACACTGACCTTTGTATTATAATTCTCGTTAAAGTAGGCAACGGCGGCTTCGATTTCTTCGGGGATGCTTGTAGTTGTTTTCTCGCTTTCCTGTTGTTGCCTGCTTACTAAAAGCAGAATGATGTTGAAGAGAGAAGCAATATAGTCTTCATAGCCATATTCACATTGTTGCAGTTCCCGGATGATCTTTCGGAACAGCATTTTGTAATCCGGCAGTGTGCCGCTGTAAAAAACGTGCTTGTCCAAGGGCATTCCGTGATAGTTCAGGATGTTTTTGACATCATATCCTGTAAAGTGAATCCAGAACACCTCTGGATGATCTTCTACATAATAGACATACTTCTGGATTTCTTTCGGCTGATAAAGCACCATGTGTCCAGAAGTCACCACTTCCTCAACACCATCGAACCAGAAGTGTGCTTTACCAGATGCCACATAGAGGATTTGATAGTCTCTGCGACCCTTTGCCCAAAAAGTAGGTAGCTGAGGGCGTTTTTCAAGCGATACGTGCCGCAACTGCCTACGACCAGCGGCTTTGAGTAGTCTTTGAAATCCAAACGGGAGTTGTTCAAATATCCTGAGTTGAAATACATCCCTGCGTCCTCCTCATCTTCAGAGATTTTACAGTGATTTGGGAAATGTTCTATCAAAAAATTACAAACTCTTTGATTTTGTGCATATTTTGTTCCATCTTGTCTATATCTTTTCATTCCATTAGATTCTATAATATTTTCAGACGAAACGCAAGAGATTTGGGCAACTTGCGTAATGAGAATTCCAGTCTGAAGTGCGCAGCAGATTGGTCGCGCCTACACAAAACAAGCAAGATGGGAGAAAGCACAATGACTGAGAAACGTTATCTAAAGTGGTATAATAAAGTCGGCTATGGTTCAGGCGATATTGCAGGCAACGTGGTGTATGCATTCCTGTCCTCCTTCGTCATGATCTATCTGACCAACACCGTTGGCCTGAACCCCGGTATTGTCGGCACTCTGATTGCAGTTTCCAAACTGCTGGACGGTGTGACGGACATTTTCTTTGGTTCTTTAATTGACAAAACGCATTCTAAGATGGGCAAAGCCCGTCCTTGGATGCTGTACGGCTACATTGGCTGTGCCATTACGCTGGTGGCAATTTTCGCCATCCCGACCAATCTGGGACAGTTTGCACAGTACGCATGGTTCCTGATCGCATATACTCTGCTGAACGCTGTATTCTACACTGCCAACAACATTGCTTACTCTGCACTGACTGCTCTCATCACGAAGAACAGTGCCGAACAGGTCGAGATGGGTTCTTGGCGTTTCATGTTCGCCTTTGCCACCAGCCTGCTCATCCAGTCCATCACGCTGGGTGCTGTTACGGCATTGGGCGGTGGTGCTGCCGGTTGGCGCACTGTTGCAATCATCTACGCCATCATCGGTCTGCTTGTCAACACCCTCTTCGTTTTCTCCGTGAAGGAACTGCCGGAAGGCGAATTGGTGGATACCACCGACAAAAAGGAAATCGAGCAGGACGAAAAGTACAATCTAGTTCAGGCTGCAAAGCTGCTTGCTGGTAACAAATATTATATGATGATTTGCGTCACCTACATTTTGCAGCAGATCTACGGTGCCATGATCAGCATGGGCACCTACTATGCAACCTACATTCTCGGCAACCAGAATCTGTTTGGTGTGTTCTCTTGGGCAGTCAACATTCCTCTGATCATCGCACTGGTGTTCACCCCGACCTTGGTTGCAAAGTGGAATGGAATGTATAAGCTGAATGTAATGAGCTATACTCTGGCAACGATTTCTCGTGCACTGGTTGCTGTAGCTGGTTACATGGGCAGCGGCAATGTGACCTTGATGCTGCTCTTTACTGCAATCGCAGCTCTTGGCCAGGGTCCTTGGCAGGGCGATATGAACGCTGCGATTGCTGCTTGCTCTGAATATACTTGGCTGACGAAGCATAAGCGCGTGGATGGCACGATGTACTCCTGCACTTCTCTGGGCGTAAAACTTGGCGGCGGTCTTGGCACCGCAATCACCGGCTGGCTGCTGGCAGCAAGCCACTTTGACAGCGCTCTGACCGTTCAGCCGAATTCCTGCATCAATATGCTGAAGATCATGTATCTGGTGATTCCGTTCGTTCTGGATGCCATCATCACCTTCATCCTCTCTCGTATGAAGGTCGAAGAAGCAAATGAAAAACTGCGTGCAGCAGTCTGATAACAAGCCATTATCATTTCTCCTTCATCTGCTGTTCCCCGGAGGAATCCAGCGATTCCTCCGGGGAGGCTGGAGAAATATTATAAAATTATAAAAAGTAAATGAGGAAATACTATGGCTGCATTTGATTTTGCAAAAGTAAAAGACCCCACCTTTTTCAAGGAAAACGTGCTGAATGCTCATGCAAGTTTCCGTACTTACGCTTCCCGCGAAGAATATCTGGCAGGAGAATCTTCGCTTGTGCTGAAGCTGGACGGCATCTGGAAATTCGCCTACGCAAAGAACTACACCAGTGCCATCCCCGGCTTTGAAAAGACAGATTACGATTGCAGCGGCTGGGATGACATTCATGTTCCGGCACACATCCAGATGGAGGGCTACGACATTCCCCAGTACGTGAATGTTCAGTATCCGTGGGATGGCCGTGAAGAAGTACAGCCGGGCGAGATCCCGCAGCGGTTCAATCCGGTGGCAAGCTATGTAAAATACTTCGAGCTGCCGGAATCCATGCAGGGCAAGCCCGTCCACATCGAGTTCGAGGGTGTGGAAAGCGGCATGGCTCTTTGGCTGAACGGGTCTTATGTGGGTTACACCGAGGACAGCTTCTCCGCACACGCATTCGATCTGACTCCCTATCTCCAGCCGGGCGCGAACAAACTTGCTGTGCAGGTGTTCAAGTGGACTTCCTCCAGCTGGTGCGAAGATCAGGACTTCTTCCGCTTCTCCGGCATCTTCCGCAGTGTGTGGCTGTATGCCATCCCCACCGTGCATCTGGAAGATGTATCCGTCAAAACGCTGTTTGCCGGGGATGATTTCGCTCATTCCACGCTGGAAGTTGCATTGCAGGTGGAGGGTAAGGGCGCAGCCCGTCTGACCCTGCGCCGCAGTGAACTGGAAGTGTTCTCCGAAAAAATCCCGCTGAACGGCGGCTCTGCGCTGTTCAGCCATGCGGTGGAGAACCCCCACCTGTGGAGTGCAGAAGACCCGGCTTTGTATGAACTGGAAATCGAGCTGCTGGACGATGCAGACCATCTGGTAGAGGTGACCGGGCAGAAAGTCGGTTTCCGCAAATTCGAGTTGAAGAACAATCGGATGCTGCTCAACGGCAAGCGCATCGTGTTCAAGGGTGCCAACCGTCATGAGTTCAGCTCCATTACGGGTCGTGCTGTGGGCGTACACACCCATGAGGAACTGCTTCGGGATATCATCACCATGAAGCAGAACAACATCAATGCCATCCGTACCAGCCATTACCAGAATCAGGATGCACTGTACGACCTGTGCGATGAGTATGGTCTGTATCTGATCGCAGAGAACAATCTGGAATCCCATGGCACATGGGACATCCATCAGGCGGGCATTCGCGGCATCGAGGGCGTTTTGCCCAATGATAAGCCGGAGTGGAAAGCTGTCTTGTTTGACCGCATGAATTCCACTTACCAGCGTGACAAAAACCATCCTGCTGTTCTGATCTGGTCTCTGGGCAACGAATCGTTTGGCGGTGAGACCCTGCTCCAGATGGCAGAGATGGTCCGCCGCTTTGATGACACCCGTCTGGTGCATTACGAAGGTGTGGTCAATGATCCCCGCTTCCTCGAAACCACCGATATTGAGAGCCATATGTACAGCACGGTCAAGGACATTAAAGAGTATCTGGCACAGGGCGATAAGCGGCCTTATATCGAGTGCGAATACTCTCATGCTATGGGCAACTCCAACGGTGCTTTGCACAAGTACACGGAACTTGCCGACCAGAAGGACTGCGGCTATCAGGGCGGCTTCATCTGGGATTACATCGACCAGTCCATCTGGAAAAAAGACCGCTACGGCAAGTGGTTCCAAGCCTACGGCGGCGACTTCGGCGAGCGTCCTACCGACTATAATTTCAGCGGAAACGGCATTGCCTACGGTGGTGACCGCGCTCCTTCTCCCAAGATGCAGGAGGTCAAGTTCTGCTATCAGAACATCGCCATTTCCATCGACAACTCTGGCTTTGAAGTCTGGAACAAGAACCTGTTCACCTCTACGGGTGCTTTCGACTGCGTTGCTCTGCTGCACCGTGATGGAAAGCTGTATCAGCAGCAGGAACTGACCAATATTGATGTTGCTCCCGAAGAGCGTTCCAGCTTCCCGCTGCCGTTTATGGTTCCTGCTCTCCCCGGTGAATATGCAGTGACCATCAGCTTCCGTTTGAAGGAGGACACCAGCTGGGCAAAGAAAGGTCATGAAGTCGCCTTTGGACAGGGTGTGATCGCTGTGGTTCGTTCCATTCCCAGCAAGAAGGTCACGCCGTTTACCGTTACGCACGGTACACACAACATCGGTGTCCGGGGTGAGAATTTCGATGTTTTGTTCTCCGATCTGAACGGCGGTCTGACTTCCTACCGCTATGCCGGAAAAGAGATGATTCAGGAGATCCCCCGTCCCAACTTCTGGCGCGCTCCCACCGACAACGACTGCGGCAACAACATGGGCGGCGTTCGCGGCCAGTGGAAGCTGGCAAGTCTGTACGCTACCGCCAAGGGCATCGGCAAGGAGATCCCGTCTGTTCATGGCGGCACCATCCTCCAGAACCCCACCTGCGAGGTGGAAGCCGACAGCGTGGTCGTGACCTATCTCTATAACCTTCAGACCAGCCCCGCAGCAGAGTGCAGCCTGCAGTACCGTGTGTTCGGTGATGGCCGCATCCAGACCACCCTGCACTATGACCCGGTGGAAGGACTTGCAGCAATGCCGGAGTTCGGCGTACTGTTCAAGATCGATGCTGACCACGACACGGTGGAGTGGTACGGAAACGGCCCTGCGGAGACCTACTGGGATCGTCAGCATGGGGCAAAGCTGGGCATTTACCAGAACAAGGTCGCAGACAACATGGCACAGTACCTTGTGCCGCAGGAGTGCGGTGCAAAGACCGCTGTGCGCTGGGCAAAGGTAGTGGACCGCAAGGGTCGCGGGCTGCTGTTTACCGCAGATGCCGCAAAGCCCATGTTCTTCTCTGCGCTGCCCTACACTCCCCATGAAATGGAGAGTGCCAAGCATCCCTACGAGCTGCCCCCGGTCCATTACACGGTGATTCGTGCCATCGGCGAGCAGATGGGCGTTGGCGGTGATGACAGCTGGGGTGCCAATGTCCACCCGGAGTATATTCCTGATGTGACTAAGCCTGTGGAGTTCACCTTTACGTTCCGTGGCATCTGACCCTCGTTATTAAGACACCTTCGCATTGAGATATGGACATCCCTGCATGAGATTCCTATCAAAAGCAAGGGTGTCTTTTTTTTGGTATCACAAAATCTCAATTTCTGACACCACTATTTATAAGTAGTGCTTTGCTCTATATAAGTGGCGTTGCTATGTCAAAATAACTGTATTCCGCTTTTGTTTAGAGCATTCCTTTTTGAAAATGGTGTAAAGTCAAAAGTTGGGGGTTGTATAGGAGCCGTCTGCAAAAGCCTGAAAACGGTGCAGGCGAAGCAATGCAGCCCCCCAAAAACCAGCTTCAGCAAAAAGAAAAGCACCATACTTCCTACGAAGTACAGTGCTTTTTGGTGGAGATTACCGGGCCGATTCTGATCACGGTGACCCTCTTGCGGTCCATGCACGGCGCTCTCCCGGCTGAGCTAGGCCCTCACTCGTTTGGCAGCAACAAAAAAGCACCACACATTTCTGTGTAGTGCTTTGGTTCTGGTGGAGATTACCGGGATCGAACCGGTGACCTCTTGCATGCCATGCAAGCGCTCTCCCAGCTGAGCTAAACCCCCAGATGTCTTGCCCTGTGCCTGACGACGTGTGTAATTATACCAGCCGGAGGGACGCTTGTCAACAGTTTTTTGAAAAAATTTGCAGCAAAAGATCCCCGCAAGGCGTGTGCCCGGCGGGGATCGGGAAGCGGGGGAAAGCTCTTTTTAGAAAAACTACGCCTTAGCGTGCCTGACGGTCGAAGATCTGCGGGGCCACGCGGCACAGCAGCACAGCGGCCACCATGGTGAGCAGGGTCTCGGGCAGCATATAGCTGCCATTGTAGGTCAGGCTGTAAGTCCATGCGGCCAGACCATCATTCAGGTTGCCCCACACCAGCACGCCGGACAAAAAGCTGCACATAAAGCGCAGGAAACCGGCGGCAAAGGTGCCCACGGCCACGCCCACGGTGCGGTTCTTGAAGGGGCGGGCGAACAGCTCGGCCAGACCCAGTGCCATAAAGGCCAGCACATAGTCCAGCAGCACCTCACCGAGGAAGTAGAGGAAGGTGGAAGCGGGAGGAGGGTAGAAGCCCATGATCATTTGCAGGCAGGAGTTCACGAAACCGGTGAACAGGCCCCACTTTGCGCCGTGGCGGAAGGACACCAGCACAAAGGGCAGCATGCTCAGCAGGGTAATGCTGCCGCCGTTGGGCATGGTGAAGAACTTGATGTTGGAAAGCACCGTGCCAATGGCGATCATCAGGGCGCATTCCACCAGAATACGGGTCTTGGAATAGGTTTTGGACATGATGAAAAGATTCCTCTCCATAGTAGTACACAAAAACAAAATGCGCCTGCTGGCAGCAGACGCATGGAGGTTTGTTGAACGTACCGGACAGTTCCGCAAACTCCCTACGCCGGCATTGCCCGGATCAGGTAAAGGGTACTCCGCGCGATGCGGATCTCAGCCTTACGGCGCCCCTGTTTTTATGTCCGCCCACAGTATACGCGCCGGGGGACAAAAAGTCAAGCCCGCAGACATAATCCGCCCCGGCGGTGCGTATGTTATACCATTGCAAAGCTGGAACGCAGGGAGGCGGGATATGAAAGCCGATCCGGAACAGCGTGCCGTGCAGCTGGGCGAATATATTGCCGCCCACAACGCCACGGTGCGGGCAGCGGCGGCTGCGTTCGGGTGCAGCAAGTCCACCGTGCACAAGGTGCCGTGCGGTTGCGCAGCATCAGCCCTGCGCTGTACGGGCAGGTGCGTGCCGTGCTGGCCCGCAACAAGGGCGAGCGCCATCTGCGGGGCGGGGCTGCCACCCGGCGCAGATACAGCTGCCGCTAAACCCCAAAAAAGACCGCTGCGCCGTGCAGCGGTCTTTTTTGGCTGGGACGTTCTTGAATGGCCGCCGCGCTGCTTTGGCCATATTCAGCGGAAAACATAATTATAATTTGTGGTTCAAAAACGTCTGCG
>OGHA01001315.1_pt1 | contig 10756 bp, 6 predicted proteins | sample 1571361 | NCBI WGS metagenome assembly OGHA01 (sample SAMEA2581970, study PRJEB24529) | metagenome | biome: Human gut stool | place: China | collected 2011 | reverse complement strand
TCAACACCGGCTGGAACGGCACCGGCAAGCGCATCTCCATCAAGGATACCCGCGGCATCATCGACGCTATCCTGAGCGGCGCCATCAACGAGGCTCCCACCAAGAAGATCCCCTACTTCGATTTCGAGGTCCCCACCGCCCTGCCCGGTGTTGACCCCGCTATCCTCGACCCCCGCGACACCTACGCAGATGCCGCTCAGTGGGAAGAGAAGGCCAAGGATCTGGCTGGCCGCTTCATCAAGAACTTCGCAAAGTACGAGGGCAACGAGCACGGCAAGGCTCTGGTCTCCGCCGGCCCCCAGCTGTAAGCTGACAGCATCTCTTACATAAGGCTATAAATCAAAACCCGCCCGGGTTCCCTGTTAAAAGGAGGCCGGGCGGGTTTTTCTTATACATCACTTTTTAGTATACTATTCATCGAAATCTCAAACAAATCAACTATCTCTACTATCCAATACAGCAATTTTCAGTCATTAATAAATGCAACAAGAAAAGAAGGTGACATTGTGCCACCCGCTTCTCTTGCGCTTTACCTTCTTTTAAACAATCCAAACATCTTCGGTTTTTCTTTTTTGACACTTAGTTCATTGTAAACAAAGCCAAGCATTTCTGTTAACACATTTTCAAAATCCCGTGTATTGTCCGTATAACCAGACACATAGTGCGCAAATTCGTGCATTAATACACCGGCAAATGTTTCTTTCGACTTCAATACGCTCCTTTTGATAATTATAGCATTTTCTGCCGAGTCCCATGCTCCTTGGGTTACAAGACCAAAATCATCGATACGAATAGTTTCAGAAATTTTTATGTTCGGTGCATCTTTGCTGTATTTCTTACTAATTAGTTCCATAATTGGAGTTGTGAGGTCGAAAGTTTCTCTCTCATCAAAAGTCAAGTTTTTATACTGAATAAAGTTATACTTGTAGTTTTCTCTATACTTATCCGACACAGTCGCAAATGTCTCAACCATGCCTGATATTTTCCCAAACACCGCATCCGTCACCATGATAAGTTCTTTTCCGCTATGCTTTAACACTTCAACTTGATCGTTTGTAAGTTGTGCTCTCTCGGATGGTGTCATAAAAACTACATTTCCCTCTTGATTTAATATCCCTGCTGCATATGACGCAACATCAACCCATCCTGTTTCATCCTTATTTGTTCCTGTCATTACATTTCCTATATCATCAGCAAGTAGTCGCATGACTTTTATAGAGCTACAATTTTTAAGAATATTTTTAATTGTATCAGAGTATGCCGTACGACCAACATTCGACCTTTCTCGATTTAGAGCTTTTTTCATTTGGGCGTTCATGCTTGTGATATTATAGCTAAACAGAAAATTATCCTCCGATGCTATCTGGACACCATTAGCATATATAAACGATTTTTCACCATTTTTACTTGTATATACTTCACCATACTTTGTTTTTTCCAAACAGTTCAAATCGCTATTGAATACTAAAAACATAGATTTTGCTTTTTGTAAGTCATCTTCTTTTACTCCAGTAAGTACTACATCTGTTCCCTCCATTGTAGGATACTGTGGTTCAGAAAATACCGCGTGTAATGTTTGTATATCAAACCCTGCCTTTTTAGACATTACAAGAGATACGGTTGAATACTTAGAGTGAATTGTAACTTCTATATGGTTTCTATAAAAAACACCAAGCGCATCTTTTAATCCAACTCCAAATTTACCAATCAGATTCGTCGCATTTAATTTTTCACTATTCTCATTCTGAGTAAAATGTACATACTGTAGCCCACGTCCATAATCTCTGATATGACACACACCATCAGAGTAGGAAATATCTATTTTTTTCGTTCCTGTCAAAGTCATTTCATCCAACGCATTCGCAATTATTTCCCGAATTGCGTGTTCAACGCCCCAATGGTCTAGAACTTTTTCAATATTCAAATCAAACAAATTATCCATGTTACCCTCCTTATATAGCGAAGTATCTCATATTCTAATTGTACAATGATTCAAGCACCTTTTCAATAACCGTTAAACACCAAATTTCATATAAGCAATCATTTTGTAAATAATTTATTCGTTTTCTATTAAAAAGAAAACCCTCCCGTCGCACAAGCGAAAGGAGGGATATTCATGACTCTATCAGAAGTTTTACTCCTGCTCACGCTCCTTTGGGACGTGATGAAGGGCTCTTTTGACATCGTTATGAAGCTTTCTAATAAAGAACATGACGACAGCAAAAAAGATTGACCGCCTCTGTTCCCCAACGAATCGGTCAATCTTTTTGACATAATGCCGGCAAGGAGCTGACCATTTTGCGGCCAGTGCCTTTTCTTTAGTTTCAGTAAAGTAGCATCGCCGCTTTTTGTCAAGCGGCGTTCTTATTTTGCCGCGTCGAACTCGGCCAGAATATCTTCCGTGGGAGCCGGGGTCACGAGGCTGACCACCACGCAGACGGCCAGCGAGACGAGGAAGGCGGGCAGAAGCTCATAGATGCCGAAGACGCCGCCCAGCGGGCTGACGAGGTACTTCCAGACGAAGACCATCAGGCCGCCGGAGAGCATACCGGCCAGCGCACCCTGCCAGTTGCAGCGCTTCCAGAACAGGGCGCAGAGGACGACAGCGCCGAAAGCGCCGCCGAAGCCGGCCCACGCGAAGCTGACGATGCCGAAGACGCTGGAATCCGGGTCGCGGGCCAGCACCACGCCCACCACGCTGACGCAGATGATGGTCAGGCGGGCTGCGAAGAGGCTCTGCTTCTCGCTCAGCTTGAGGTGGCCGAACTCCTGCAAAATGTTCTGGGACACACTGGACGCAGCGGCCAGCATCTGGCTGTCCGCCGTGGACATGGTGGCCGCCAGGATGCCTGCAAGGATGAGTCCGGCCAGCACTGCCGCCAGTACGCCGTGCTGGCTGATGAGACTAGCGATGCGGACGATGAGGGTCTCACTGGACGAGCCGCTGAGGAATTCCAGCGCACCGGCCCTGGTCATGCCGAGGCCCACCATGCCGATGACGATGGACGCCGCCATGGCGATGACCACCCAGACGGTGGCAATGCGGCGGCTGAGCACCAGCTTCTTCTCGTCCTCGATGGCCATGAAGCGGAGCAGGATGTGGGGCATACCGAAGTAGCCGAGACCCCACGCCATGGTGGAGACGATGTCCAGCAGGCTGTAGGACGTTGCCCCGCCGGTCACGGCGTCGTGGCTGGCCGCCATGGTCAGGTAGCCGGAAAGGCTCTGGGCATTCTCCACCACAGCACCCCAGCCGCCTGCCACAGCGATGCCGTAGCCCAGCACCGCGATGAGGGCCAGCGACATGACCACCGACTGGATGAGGTCGGTGGTGGTGACGGCGCGGAAGCCGCCCAGAATGGTATAGCCCACGATGACGAGGGCCGACACCAGCATTGCCGCCATATAATCTACGCCGAAGAGGCTGTGGAACAGCTTGCCGCAGGCCGCAAAGCCCGAGGCCGTATACGGCACGAAGAAGACGATGATGATGACCGCGCCCAGAGCGTTCAGCAGGTTGCGCTGGTCATGGAAGCGAAGCGACAGGAACTGCGGTACCGTGATGGCGTCGAGGTTGGCCGAATAGCGGCGGAGCCGCCGGGCCACGATGAGCCAGTTGAGCCAGGTGCCCAGCGCAAGGCCGATGGCTGTCCAGCCCGGCGAGGCAATGCCTGTCAGATAGGCCAGACCCGGCATACCCATCAGCAGCCAGCTGGACATATCGCTGGCCTCGGCACTCATGGCCGTGACCAGCGGCCCCATCTTCCGGCCGCCAAGGTAGAAGTCGGTGCTGTCGTTGTTGGTCTTGCTGTAGGCGAAACCCACCAGCAGCATAGCCACAAGATAGACGACGATCGTGACGACGATACAGATCTCACTCATATACGTTCCCCCTTTGGTGCTTTTTTCCTCTATGATAAAAGCATGGCTTGATTTTATCACAGTAAAGCGTCAAAGTGCAAGACCCTTGGGCAGATTCTTCCCTATGACTGAAATTTCGTCCTTTGCAGCGTCCAAAACCACTCAATATGCCAACAGGCCGTCCTCCAGAGGAGGACGGCCTGTTGGTTCGAATGAAGAAAATGATGAAAACAAAGAAGATGACAGCTTATTTTGCGGCTTCGCCTTCGGGGAAGATGATCTTGTTCACGAAGAAGAAGATGATCATCGAAATGCCGCCGTTGAGTACCGTGGTGCCGATGTTGTAGATGAAATCAGGCACCAGCAGACCGGCCACAGCCACCCAGATGCAGTTGATGGAGTTGACGATGCAGGTGATGAGGCAGAAAGCCAGCAGATACCAGCCGATCTGCTTGGCGAGGTTGCCCTTGCTGCGGAAGACGAGGCTGCGCTGGATGGGGAAATTGATGCACTCGCCGATGACCATGGCCACCATGTAGGCGCAGAAGTAGGGCAGGCCGCCGTGGGCTGCGTCATAGCCGAGGATGTTCCACTTGAAGGTCTCGCCGAACAGGGTGATGTCGATGCCCGGCCAGCCGAAGTCCACCACCGGCAGGCTTGCAAAGGCCTTGGGCAGAAATTGCAGCAGCAGGTACTTGAACACGGTGATGAGGTTGGACACGATGACGAACAGTCCGCCCTCCCGCACCCATTTGGCCGCGGCCGGATGCTTTGCGGCAAAGTTATTCCAGAAATTCATGGCCTTATTCCTTTCAGCTGTTTTTGAGCCGGTTTTCCATCTGGCTGTTCAGGATGAGATTCTTGACGAACTCATAGATGACCCGAAGGATGCCCACGAGCCAGAAGCCTTTCAGCTCCCAGACGAGGCCGTCTACCATGCCCATGCTCACCATGCCGTTGGTCATCTTGGCCAGCGCGCGCAGCGGCATATTATACTGGAACACGGTGTTCAGGTCGGGGGTGCCTTTTGCAAAGCTGCTGTCCAGACGGCAGCGCAGCACCTTCTGTGCCACCCAGCCCAGCGGACTGCGGCCATGGTCCATCTCGCCCAGCGTCATGTTCCGGTCGATGCGGACGACATCCTCCGGGATCGGATGGCCCAGCAGAGCCTCGAACTCGGCGTCGGTCACATAGGTGATCTGGCCGGAGACGTAGTGGAGCAGGTCGGGACCCTCGTAGGGGTCGGGAGCGTTGGTCCCCCTGACGGAGACTTCCGCTTTCAGCCGGATGTCTACGCTGGATGCACCCACGCGGAGCTGATAGCTTCCGCCTTCGACTTCCCAGCGGTCAGTCTTGACGTTCCAGTAGCGGAACGCCTTGTCGTCCAGAGCGATGCTCACCGTCCTGCTCTCGCCGGGGGCGAGGAAGACCTTTGCAAAGCCCTTCAGCTCCTGCACCGGACGGAAGATTTTTGCGTCCTGCTTTGCGACGTAGAGCTGGACGATCTCGGCGCCAGCACAGCTGCCGGTGTTGGTGACAGTGAAGGTCACGCCCTTCTCGTCTGCCTTCAGATCACTGTACTCGAAGGTGGTGTAGCTCAGGCCGTAGCCGAAGGGGAACGCCACCGGCACACCGGCGGTCTGATAGTACCGGTAGCCCACATACAGGCCCTCGCGGTACTCCACGTTCCGGCCCTCGCCGCCGAAGTTCGCCTTGGCGGGGGTGTCGTCGTGAGCCTGCGCCCAGGTCTGGGACAGCTTGCCGCAGGGGCAGAGCTTGCCGGTGAGGATGTCTGCGGCCGCGCCGGCGCCTGCCTGTCCGCCCAGTGCGCCGTAGACCAGCGCCCTGCACTGGCCGACCCACGGCGTCTCCACCGGCGCACCGGCGCTCAGCAGAACGACGACGTTCGGGTTGACGGCAGCCACAGCAGCCAGAAGCTGCTGCTGGTTCTCGGCCAGCTTCATGTCAGAGCGGTCAAGACCTTCGCTCTCCCGCAGCTCATCGAGGCCGAGGCAGAGCAGAACGGTGTCAGCCTTCTTTGCGAGGGCCACAGCCTCTTCCAGCTTCTCGGCGTCCGCTGCACCCTGACGCTCGAAACCGGAGGCATAGCCCACGAAGGTGATGCCGCTGTCGTCGGCCTTGATGCTGTCCAGCAGGGTGTCCACCTGCAGGGCGTTGACGGCGCTGGAACCTGCGCCCTGATAGCGGGGCGTCTCGGCAAAGTCGCCGATGACGGCCAGCTTCTCATTGGGCTTGAGCGGCAGGATGCCGCCCTCGTTCCTGAGCAGGACGATGCTCTCTGCGGCCGCGCGGCGGGCAAGCTTATGGTGCGCGGCGGTGTCGAAGGTGCGGGGCGCTTTTTCCACCGCAGCGTGGGTGGAGAGCACCAGTTCCAGCATCTCGTCGAGACGGGCGTCCACGTCGGCCTCGGAAATTTTTCCGTCCTGTACAGCCTTCATCAGCTCCCGGATGGAGTCGCCGCCGGGGCAGGGCATTTCGAGGGTGGAGCCGTTCTTCACGCCGAGGGCGTGGTCATTGGAGCCGCCCCAGTCGGTGACGACGGCCCCGTCGAAGCCCCAGTCCTTCCGCAGAATGTCCTGCAGCAGGTGGGCATTCTCGTTGGCGTAGGTGCCGTTGATGAGGTTGTAGGAGGTCATGATGGTCTTGGGCTTTGCCTCTTTCACCACGATCTCGAAACCGGTCAGATACAGCTCCCGCAGGGTGCGCTCATCGAGCACCGAGTCGCTGGCCATGCGGCGCAGCTCCTGACTGTTGACCGCAAAGTGTTTGGGGCAGGCAGAGATGCCGTTTTTCTGGATGCCGCGCACATAGGCGGCGGCCATCCTGCCCGCGAGGATGGGGTCTTCCGAGAAATACTCGAAGTCACGGCCGCAAAGGGGGCTGCGCTGGATATTCAGGCCGGGGCCGAGCAGGACAGCCACTTCCTGTGCGGCGGCTTCCTCGCCCAGTGCCTCGCCGACAGCTTCGCCCAGCTTCTCATCCCAGCTGCACGCAGTGGCGGAAGAGGTCGGAAAACAGGTTGCCGGAACGCTGGGGTTGAGGCCCAGATGGTCGGCGGCCCCGGCCTGCTTGCGGACACCATTGGGGCCGTCCGAAAGGGTGATGGCCGGGATGCCCTTGCCCGGCAGAGCGCGGGTGGTAAAGACGGTCTCGCCCGAGAGCAGGGCGCATTTTTGCTCTAAGTTCAGTTTCTGGATGATGTCAGCGTGTTTCATGGATCGCTCCTGATAAAAAAGAAGAGGTGGCGGGCGCTCTGCCCGCCGCCCCTTTCGGTTTTGTGTTACTCAGACGGTTTTGATGTTGTCCTCTTTCTTTTTGCGGAAGCGGAAGATGGTCAGGATGACCAGGACCGCAATCAGACCGCCGCAGACGCCATCCACCGCGTAGATGACCTTCTGGTAAGGCTCGACCTTTGCCAGATAACGGCTGCCCGGCATACCGCCGTTCATTGCCTTGGAGTTTGCAATAGTATACAGGATGTTGTGGACTGCCTCACGGCCATAGTGATAATCCGAAACATCATTCTTGTTGAAGGTATAGCGTGCGCCGGTGGGCAGGTTGGTCAGCTTGCCATCAGCACCCGCCTGGATCATCTGGCCAGCATCCATAAAGACACCGGTGTTTGCATTATCGGTGATGATAAAGCCGTGGAAGCCCCACTCGTTGCGCAGCAGGCCGGTGATCATGTTGTAGTTGCCGCCGGCCCAGGTATAGCCAACGCGGTTGAAGGAGGTCATGATGCCGGTGACGGACGGAATCTCGGTGGTGGCATTGCTGTAAGTGCCGTCGCCGTTGTCCTTTGCATAGTTCATCTCGACCTTATCAGACTTGACGCACATCTCAAAGGGCTTGAGGTAGATCTCGCGGGCCGCCTGCTCGTTCAGGAAGGTCGCAATGCTGTACTGGCCTTCACGGTCGCCGCGGTGGTCCTCCTGATCGTTGATGGCGTAGTGCTTGACAAAGACATACATACCGCGGGAGGCGACACCCTCACACTCGAGGGAAGCAATGTGACCGCCGATGAACGGATCCTCGGAGTAATACTCGCTGTTGCGGCCGGAGAATGCAGTGCGGTGCATGTTGACTGCCGGTGCATACCAGCCATCGACATCCAGATAGTAGGACTCGTCGCCAATGTTCTCGCCGTAGTGAGTGGCCAGATCATCGTTGTAGGTCTGTGCCAGAACGATCACGCCGCAGTGCGTGATGTTGCCCTTGAAGTAGAAGTTGCCGCTTGCATCAACGCCATAGTTGACCAGGCCGGTGGCAGCGTCGCGATCGGTCGTGGAGGGCTTATCCACCGACTTGATGGCAGCCGTGCCATAGCCGGACTGCGTGATCAGGGTCTGATAATCGCTGGGGGTCAGCTGGTCGAGCAGTTCATCCCACTTTTCATCATCGTAATCCAGACCGCGCATATCGATCAGACCCAGACCGTTGTCCTTGCCGTAGACAAGCTCATCGGTCAGGGTAGAAGGATCGGTGGTGTTCAGGGAATCGAAGGAATCCAGCTTTGCCAGATCCTCGCTGCTGATGGTCTTATAGTAAGTATAGGAAGCGGGGTTGCCGTTTGCATCGGTGCCGTTGATGGGGTTGCCCCAAGTGCTGATCTGGTCGCTGACCTCGCCATCGGTGGTCGGCCAGGTGCCGGTCCAGTCGTTGCGGGACAGATACTGGAAGCCGCCGTTTGCCTGATCCAGCTGGTTGGTGACCTCCACGCCGGTGGTGGTGTCGTTCTTATAGGTCGTGGTATCCACGGTGCCGTTGGCCGGGGTATAGGTCGCCACAAACTCAGTGTTGCCATCGGCGGTCATGCCGTCTTCCACGGTCTTGCCCTTGACAGCAAGGATGTTGTTGACGGCATCGTGTGCGTTCTTGGCGGCGGTGATGTAGTAGTCACCGGCATCCAGAATGTAGGTCTTGGCGTTGGTGTAGTCGTAGGACTTCAGCTGTTCCTGATCGAAGGTGACCGTAACGGTCTCGCTTGCACCGGGAGCCAGCTCCGAGGTCTTGGCGTAACCGACCAGTTCAACCGCAGCCTTTTCCACCTTGTTGGTCTTGTCATAATCGGTGTAGGGGCTCTGTGCATACACTTCCACAACGTCCTTGCCGGCAACAGAACCGGTGTTGGTCACCTTGACCGTGACGGTGCAGGTGTCGCCATCCCAGCTGGTGTTGTAGTCGGACCAATCAAAGGTGGTGTAGGACAGGCCGTAGCCGAAGGGATACATCACAGCGTCATCGTAGTTGTAATCGCCTGCGTTGCCCTGACCGAGGACCTTGTCCTCGTAACGGGTCTCGTAATAGCGGTAGCCAACATAGATGCCCTCTTTGTAGCTGACGTAGTTGTACTTGGTCAGGTTACCATTCTCGTCATAGTAGGCAAAGTCGCCGAAGTTCTGCGCCGCCGGGCTGTTCATGGCATCCACTTCATAGGTATCCACGGTGCGGCCGGAAGGATTGACCTTGCCGGAGAAGATCTCGGCCAGAGAGCACAGGCCGTAGTCGCCCATGGCAGGAGCCGAGATGACCGTGTGGATGCTGGGATAATCCTCCACCCAGCTCAGATCGACCGCTGCACTGGAGTTGAGCAGCAGCACGACATCGTCAAAGTTGTCGTTCAGGTACTGGAGGATCTCCAGTTCCACGGAATCCGGCTCGAGGTAGGTCTTGGTCTTGTCCTCTTCCACATCGGTGTGGTTGTACATGGAGCGCGGCATATCGCGGCCTTCGCCCGCCACACGGCTGAACACAAAGACCGGCACCGTGCCCTGCATGGAATCGGTCAGGCCCGGCTCCGCCTGCATGACAGACAGGGGGCATTCGTTGATGGAGAAGTCCTCGTCATCACCATAGGAAACAGAACCAACGCCCAGACCGTAGTCCTTGCCGTTGCCTTCGGAATAGAATTTCCAGAGGTCCTCGTTGACACCGAACCCGGCATCTTCAAAGGCCGTTTTCATATCGACTTTGTTGCCGCCGATGTAGCTGACAGCAGAATGGCCGACAAAGCTAAAGGTCGTATCCGTGCTGTACGGCATCTTTCCGGCATCGTTTTTCAGCAATACAATGCCTTCGGCGGCGATCTTCTTATTCAGAGCGATCTCATCCTCAACCAGCGCCTCCTCTGTGTCAAAGCCGGGCTTGCTGTATTCCATATTGATGCCTTCGGTCTTTGCCTTGCTGTTATTGATGCCTCCACTCTTCAGGCCCAAAATGCTCTGCACGCTGCTGGCATTGGGCGGGATCAGCACATTGGCCGCAACCATACCGCCCGCCAATGCGACACACAACACACCCGAAACGGCAGTTTTGATGATCTTGACCATCATCTTACTGTCCTTCTTTTTCTGTGCCATAACTGTTAGCTCCTTCTCTTTTGGGTACACGACCCGGTTCATAGCTGTTCTCCGGAGTGCGTCCACTCCTTTGCTTGATGTCATTTTATCATATAAACTGCAAAACGAACCGTTCTCCGCGCAATCTGTCATTTTGGAGGCGTATTTTGCAGAAGTTTCAATTTGATTTCAATTTCTATTGTGCTTATCGCCAATTTTGAGAGCGGTTTCATTGTGCATCATGCCAAAAGCAAAAACTCCCCCAGCCGCTGACGCGGCAGCCCCCTCAAAGAGGTGGCCCTTGGCAAAGAGGACAATGTTTCGCTCTCTACCAAAGGCTCCCTCCCTGAGGGAGCTGTCACCGCAGGTGACTGAAGGAGTCCCTTTACTTTTCCGGGACAGGCAGCAGGATCCGCAGGGTGAACCAGCCGTCGGCCCAATGAAGGGTCATGGTGCCGTCGTGGCGCTGGGCGGCCGCCTGCACGCCCTGCAGGTCGTAGCCGCCGTGGGCGTTGTGGACGGGCAGACCGTCCGCG
>OGHA01001304.1_pt1 | contig 10842 bp, 5 predicted proteins | sample 1571361 | NCBI WGS metagenome assembly OGHA01 (sample SAMEA2581970, study PRJEB24529) | metagenome | biome: Human gut stool | place: China | collected 2011 | reverse complement strand
AGCCTCGCAACGTAGACATATCGTGAGGGGAGATTGTGCAGATGATTCAACAGGTTGTTGCCCGTCAGGCGACCAATCAAAAACTCCATTGAGATGTAGTTAACATGTCGCTGATTCGCCACCGGCTTGGCGAATGGCTGAGCACGCAGCATTTCGGCCAGTGCTTCACTCACTGCTAGCCACCACTGGCGAGGAGTCATTTCAGCCGCAGAATTTAAGCCATAACGCTGCCACTGACGTGAAAGCGCTTCCTGAAATTGCTTATCGTTAAAAATAGGTTGTGACATAGGAGTTCCACTTTTCTTAGATTTTCAACACAACGTTATCGCTAGTTTGCCAGGCTCGATGTTGACCTTCCTCATCCTGCGGGGGATTAGGCAGGGAGGAGTTGCGGGGATGAGCAAGGAAATGTGATCTCAACCACTTAAAGCTAGTGCAAACCACAGGATTAGCATCAAATCAATGCAATACAGCGCAGAAAATCTGTATCTAAGTGCAAAAAATGGCCGTTGCGTATTTTCAAAAAGCGGAAGGTAACTCTATAAATTAAGTAAAGGAGTGAAACAGTTTCATAAGTAAAATATCCAGTGTGCTCCATCTCATTCTTAATAGATTTATTAAGATCATCTTTTTAGATGGCACTTTCATCAGGAATGAAGAAGAAACCCTTGCTTAAATGAATCTGATGAACATAAGGGAAACCAGTATTCACGCTGGATCAGCGTCGTTTTAGGTGAGTTGTTAATAAAGATTTGGAATTGTGACACAGTGCAAATTCAGACACATAAAAAAACGTCATCGCTTGCATTAGAAAGGTTTCTGGCCGACCTTATAACCATTAATTACGAAGCGCAAAAAAAATAATATTTCCTCATTTTCCACAGTGAAGTGATTAACTATGCTGATTCCGTCAAAATTAAGTCGTCCGGTTCGACTCGACCATACCGTGGTTCGTGAGCGCCTGCTGGCTAAACTTTCCGGCGCGAACAACTTCCGGCTGGCGCTGATCACAAGTCCTGCGGGCTACGGAAAGACCACGCTCATTTCCCAGTGGGCGGCAGGCAAAAACGATATCGGCTGGTACTCGCTGGATGAAGGTGATAACCAGCAAGAGCGTTTCGCCAGCTATCTCATTGCCGCCGTGCAGCAGGCAACCAACGGCCACTGTGCGATTTGTGAGACGATGGCGCAAAAACGGCAATATGCCAGCCTGACGTCACTCTTCGCCCAGCTTTTCATTGAGCTGGCGGAATGGCATAGCCCACTTTATCTGGTCATCGATGACTACCATCTGATCACTAATCCGGTGATCCACGAGTCAATGCGCTTCTTTATTCGCCATCAACCAGAAAATCTCACCCTGGTGGTGTTGTCACGCAATCTTCCGCAACTGGGCATTGCCAATCTGCGTGTTCGCGACCAACTGCTGGAAATTGGCAGTCAGCAACTGGCGTTTACCCACCAGGAAGCGAAGCAGTTTTTTGATTGCCGCCTGTCATCGCCGATTGAAGCCGCAGAAAGCAGTCGGATTTGCGATGACGTTTCCGGTTGGGCGACGGCACTACAGCTAATCGCCCTCTCCGCCCGGCAGAATACCCACTCAGCCCATAAGTCGGCACGTCGCCTGGCGGGAATCAATGCCAGTCATCTTTCGGATTATCTGGTCGATGAGGTTTTGGACAACGTCGATCTCGCAACGCGCCATTTTCTGTTGAAAAGCGCCATTTTGCGCTCAATGAACGATGCACTCATCACTCGTGTGACCGGCGAAGAAAACGGGCAAATGCGCCTCGAAGAGATTGAGCGTCAGGGGCTGTTTTTGCAGCGGATGGATGATAGCGGCGAGTGGTTCTGCTATCACCCGCTGTTTGGCAACTTCCTGCGCCAGCGCTGCCAGTGGGAACTGGCGGCTGAGCTGCCGAAAATCCACAGTGCCGCTGCAGAAAGCTGGATGGCCCAGGGATTCCCCAGCGAAGCGATTCATCATGCGCTGGCGGCAGGCGATGCGCTGATGCTGCGCGATATTCTGCTTAATCACGCCTGGAGTTTGTTCAACCACAGCGAACTTTCGCTACTTGAAGAGTCACTTAAAGCCCTGCCATGGGAGAGTTCGCTGGAAAATCCGCAGTTGGTGTTATTACAAGCGTGGCTGATGCAAAGCCAGCATCGCTACGGCGAAGTAAACACCCTGCTGGCTCGTGCTGAACATGAAATCAAGGACATCAGAGAAGGCACCATGCATGCAGAATTTAATGCTCTGCGCGCCCAGGTGGCAATTAACGATGGTAACCCGGATGAAGCTGAACGGCTGGCAAAACTGGCACTGGAAGAACTGCCTCCCGGCTGGTTCTACAGCCGCATTGTAGCAACTTCGGTGCTGGGTGAAGTGCTGCACTGCAAAGGGGAACTGACCCGCTCACTGGCGTTAATGCAGCAAACCGAACAGATGGCACGCCAGCACGATGTCTGGCACTACGCTTTGTGGAGTTTAATCCAGCAAAGCGAAATTCTGTTTGCTCAGGGTTTCCTGCAAACCGCGTGGGAAACGCAGGAAAAAGCATTCCAGCTGATCAACGAGCAGCATCTGGAACAGCTGCCAATGCATGAATTTCTGGTACGTATCCGAGCACAACTGTTATGGGCCTGGGCACGGCTGGACGAAGCCGAAGCATCGGCACGCAGCGGGATTGAAGTTTTGTCGTCTTATCAGCCACAGCAACAGCTCCAGTGCCTGGCAATGTTGATTCAATGCTCGCTGGCCCGAGGTGATTTGGATAACGCCCGTAGCCAGTTGAATCGTCTGGAAAACCTGCTGGGAAATGGCAAATATCACAGCGACTGGATCTCTAACGCCAACAAAGTCCGGGTCATTTACTGGCAAATGACCGGCGACAAAGCTGCCGCCGCCAACTGGTTGCGTCACACAGCCAAACCGGAGTTTGCGAATAACCACTTCCTGCAAGGTCAATGGCGCAACATCGCCCGTGCACAAATCTTGCTGGGCGAGTTTGAACCGGCAGAAATTGTTCTTGAAGAACTCAATGAAAACGCCCGCAGTCTGCGGTTAATGAGCGATCTCAACCGTAACCTGTTGCTGCTTAATCAACTATACTGGCAGGCCGGACGCAAAAATGATGCCCAGCGCGTGTTGCTGGAGGCATTAAAACTGGCGAATCGTACCGGATTTATCAGTCACTTTGTCATCGAAGGCGAAGCGATGGCGCAACAGTTACGCCAGCTGATTCAACTCAATACGTTGCCTGAGCTGGAACAGCACCGCGCCCAGCGTATTCTGCGAGAAATCAATCAACATCATCGGCATAAATTCGCCCATTTCGATGAGAATTTCGTTGAACGTCTGCTAAATCATCCTGAAGTACCTGAACTGATCCGCACCAGCCCGCTGACGCAACGTGAATGGCAGGTACTGGGGCTGATCTACTCTGGTTACAGCAATGAGCAAATTGCCGGAGAACTGGAAGTCGCGGCAACCACCATCAAAACGCATATCCGCAATCTGTATCAGAAACTCGGCGTGGCCCATCGCCAGGATGCGGTACAACACGCCCAGCAATTGCTGAAGATGATGGGGTACGGCGTGTAAGTTTAGCCGGATAACGCGCCAGATCCGGCTTACATCTCTGCATCATTCAATGCTCACCCGCGTTACGCCGTCTGCTTCAGTCAGACTAAACCGCACTGACAAAAAACGCTCCACCACCGCGATATTGGTCAGTAGATGACATGAGGGATAGGCGACCGTAAATTCTCCCGCCCCCGCCATTGGCATTGGCAGTACCAGCTGGTCGGCGAGATATTCCCCCACCGCCGCCGGGCTTGCAAGATAGCGTTTAACTTCTTGCACTAACTGCGCAGCCACCACTTCGGCACTGACGCGCTTTTCACCGACGACAAAAAAGCGTTCTGTGATATTTTCACTTTCAACTTCCAGCGAGACGGTATTACCCGGCCCCTGGTCGCGCGGCAGGTTATGAATATTGGGGTTTGAGGGCCAATGATGTAAAAAACCACGCTAACAGCGTTAGTTCATTGTTTATATTGAAATTGATAGGTACTGCGTTTACAGCCACTTCAGTCGTCATGGTGGGGCTGAGGGACGGGTCCGCTTGGAAAAAGGAAATTATCCTACTATAAGGGCTTCCCCGAACAGTCAACGCCGGTTTTTAATTTCTGTCTGTTCATCAATGAAAGGCAAGGGATAAGACTGCGCTACTATAAACGGTCATGCTGAATCGCTAGTGATTCGGACCCTGATGAAAGACGCTCGTGAGATCCTCCTTCGTTAATCGGATAGTGATATCCAGTAGGATATGCAGATACTTCTCACGGGGGTCTAACCCTTTACCATCAACAATTTACAGTTCAGTTACTACTCAGTTAAATTTTTCATGTTGTTGAATACAGTCTGAAGTCATCGCCGTAATGTAATGATGCCCAGCACAACCTCGCATTCTTGGCGGCGATTGCAACGACAGCACGCCAGTATCCCCGCCTACCAATCAACGAGCAGACCCAACGGCTAAACGGGTCCGTTCTATTCTCTGCCCCTACCATTACAGAACGGGCTCCCTGGACCAGTAGGGTTCGCAGATAGGCATCACCCGCTTTTGTTATCCTGCCAAGCTTTGATTTTCCGCCACTACTGTATTGTGATGGCGTTAGCCCCAACCAGGCTGCCAGTTGGCGCCCGTTCTTAAAATCATGGGCATTGCCAATACTGGCGACCAGCGCACTCGCTGTGGTGGGCCCAACACCTTTCAGTTCCATTAACTGCTGGCTGCGATGATCTGTTTTGGCCACACGAGATAATACCCTGTCATATTCGGCGATTTTCTCTTCAATATTAGTGACATGTGTCAATAGATCATCAATGCACAGCCTAACCTGTACTGGCAGAGTTTCCTTCTGGTCAGAAACAACATGACGCAGAGCATCAGTGCTTTGTGGGGCAATAACCCCGAATTCAGATATCAGGCCCCGAAGACGGTTATACGTTGCTGTTCTTTCCTGGATAAATCCCTGTCTTGTCCGATGTAAGCATTGCATTGCCTGCTGGCTTTCGTCTTTGACTGGTACAAAGCGCATATGCGGCCGCTGCACTGCCTCACAAATAGCTATTGCATCAGCTGCATCATTTTTCCCGGTCTTACCCGCCATGCGATAGGGTGAGACAAATTTCGGAGCCATCAACCGGACATCATGGCCATACTGCCTGAATAATCTTGCCCAATAGTGGGCACCCGAGCAGGCTTCCATTCCAATGACACAGGGAGGTAAACCTGCGATGAGTTCAGAAAGTGCTGCACGCGACACCTTGGGTTTAACCAGAACAGCTTTACCATTTTGGTCAATGCAGTGAACAGCAAACACATTTTTAGCAAGATCGATACCGACAGTGGTGATGGTCATAACGAATCCCTCTGGGTCAATGTTTATCCTATGATTGCACGAAAGTTAATCAGGCGCATATCTAGGGGAAGTCCCTTCCATTCGTTAAGCGTTTTAAGCTAACGGGTGATTTCGTTCCATTGAGCGCGAACCCCTGACCGTAAGGGATGTACGAAATGATCCGGCTGTCCGTTAATGGTTTTGCTTACTTTCGGACATGTTGTCTACATGCTGTACGTAATCGTTCGGTTTCGGACACAGAAACGCTGTAGCCCCGCGAACCGAGTGATATCCAATAGCCGATTGGTTAAAAAGTAGTCTTAGCGTAGGTTATTTTCCCTTTTCCAAGCGGACCCCGAATATGCCGATTCGCGACTGGCGTTTAGCCATGAGCCGCTTTATTATTGAATTCGGTGACCGCTTAAGCAATCACCTTTAAATTGATGAAAAGCAATTACACAAAATTATTTACAGGCTCCAAAATATTTATGCAAAAAAGCCGTTTTTTAATGACTGCAATAATATTTAGAGGCTCTTAAAATCAAGATTTACTAAAATCTTTTAAAATATTTTCTAGTAAATATCTTTTGCCAATTTTATTTAAATTGACTGCTAAAATTTGTACATCATAAAAAGAGTCTTGCATAATAAGACAACGATACTCATTCATTTGATGCGTTAAACGATTTACAAGGTCTTCTGGACAGTGTTCGACTAATTTTTTAAAGGCTAGATAAGACTCTTCAAATTTTCCAAGTTTGTATGCATTTAAGCACCATTCATATAGTGACCAAAATTTATAAATATCTTTTTTTAAAAATAAACGATTACCTTCTGGCATTTTTATTTCACTAGCTTGTTTGGCAAAACAGTAAGCCAATTCAGGATGATGATCCCAACTATGTCGTCTAGCCGAATGATACCAACACTCTGCCCTTTGTGGGTCATAAGCTATCCCCATCTGCCAATACGATAGTGCGTCTTTATAATTTTTTTCACTTTCATAAAGTAAGCCTAATTGTTCAAAACTACAGTATTTCTCATCATACCAACCCGTATCTAATTCAGCCCGCTTTAGATACCATTCAATTGCTTTATTAATCTGTCCAGCATCTTTATATGATTGTGCACAATAGAATGCATAACGTGGCAATAAATCTGGATCATCACCAGCGATATAAGCTATTTCAAGGATTTTGGCATCTTTTAAGTATTTGTCTTTATCTAAACTCCGGTTACCCTTTCGACCTGAGATAACGACATAATCGCCTTGAACTTCCCCTACCTCTTGTTCATTTTTATTTTCTAAATATTCATGTAAAACACCACGCCAATGATACTGATCATTATTTTTAATAATGAGTTTTCTTAAATATTTTACAGAGAGATCTTCATTGGAAAGTTGAAAATAATAAGCATCTTTCTGTAAAGCCGGTAGACTTAACTCACCTATTAAAGAATCATCTGCATCAAAAATAAGAATGTAATCACTTTTTCCAAGACAAGCTTTTAAAGCAATATTACGGTTATAACTAAAATTTTGCCAAGCTTCATAAATTATCTCACCTTGAATATTTTTCGCTTTAAAAAAGTTTTCGATAATCTCTGGTGTACGATCACTAGATCCAGTATCTGAGATTACCCAGTAATCCAACTTAAAATGTTGACATATATTTTCTAATGTTTGTTCAATGATATGACTTTCATCTTTTACAATCATATTTAAGCAAAGTGTCATATTTTTTCTCTTTGATTCTATTTACATACTTCTATATGAAAGAAACCTTGCATTGCAAGGCTTCTTGAAGGATTTCTTTTAAGAATAAGAATACTTAAATACTAGAATTAGAAATTCACTTTCCAACCAATATTTCCAATGAAATCGCTATAGTTATTACTACCCATCTGATATGAAAGATTAAACAATGCATAACTGTTTTTGCTTGTTTGTCCTTCAACACCAAATTTAATTTCACCCAAATTTGAGTTACCAGAAATACCATAGTAACTATTATCTAACTTCACAAGTTTGTCTTCAGAATTATAAATCCAATTTAATGCGACGTATGGGCGATAGTTTGAGCTCGCTGCAATATCTGTAGGGACCACAAGAAAGGCTTTTGCACCAAGACGAGTTTGAATATTGCCCTTGCCTTTATCAATTAGCGTACCTGTAGATTTCTCTTTAAATGAATTTAATTGAACATCTTGGTAAATAAATTGACCTTGCGGTTGAATCCAATAACTAACGCCTTCACTTTGTCCAAATTTATAACTAGAACCAGCTTCTATTGAGGCAGTAATCCCTGAAGAGTCATATTTTTCTGTTCCAAAATCTTGTCCAGATACTTCATTTTTAAACTTACTCCACATTGCCCATGTATCTAGATATGCACCAGTTTTTTCAGTCGGATTTTCAAACCAGGTTCCATACAAACCAAAGCCATAACCATCTATTTTTGAAGATGATTTATAATTTGTAATAGATGATTTGGAATCACTCCGTGCATTACCATAAGCAGCCATTAATCCGACATTATATTCATCTTTTTCGCCAAATTTTGCCAAACCTAAACCTACATGTAAAAGATAATGATGACCATCGGTATCAATCTGTCCAGATTTATCTTCAAATTCATTATAGCCCCCTACAGCTCTTAACCAAAGTTGACCAACATCATCTTTATTCATATTGGTGTATTCACTTGCACCAATACGATCTTCTAAACGATGGACAAATAAGTTATTAGCAATATTGGCATTAAAAGTATAACTACCAACCTCTGGGCGAATGACTGGTTGATATGGACCTGTAGGACCTGTTGCACCCGTAGAACCAGTCGCTCCTGTAGGACCTGTTGCGCCAGTATCACCCGTTTCACCTTTCATATTGAAACTTTCAAGATACCAGTCACCATCTGCATGTTTATTTAAAAGATATTCGTAACCACCTTTAACAACACGACGTTGTAAAAGAAATTCACCATTGGATGCTCCATCGATGTCATACATCAAAATGGATTCTTTTCCAGTTGGATCAACCAGATTTAAGTTATTGACCCAAACCCAATCAATACCTTTATCGATCACATTGCCCGTAATTGTGACATTATCTGTATATGATTTACCGTCTACACCTAAATCACCACTCTGTCCAAGACCCGTTAAATAAGAGTCCATTAGCCAAGTATTATTTCCAGTTGTATAGTCGCCAATAATGGTTAATTTATCTCCAGCCACACCATTAGCCAGATCAATTTGAGAGTTGGATGCAACAACGTTTCCTTTTAAGTTAAAAGCAGATTGTGTATTTATAAGTAAATTACTGCGATTCACATCATGAGCAACTAGTTGTGAATTTATTAAATTTAGTGTTGTAAAGTTTGCTTGAGTACTATTTCCATTCGCTTCTAATTGCCATGTAGCATTATTTTTTAAATTAAGGTTTAAAGTAGAGCTGTCTGTTTTATTTACAAGTCCCTGCATATATCCGTTTTCAAAATTATAATTGACTTGGCTTGGCGTTGTACTTGCTCCTTGAACATCAATCAAATATGCATTATTTCCTGTATTAGAGATCAGTGAAGTGTTATCACCTCTAGCAGAGAAAATATAGTTTTTCTGGTTTGTTCCTACAGTAATTAAACTTGCCGTATTTGTGGCTGTTTTATTGATGACTAAATTATTAAATGTTGTTGTCGTCTGATCTGTGGCCTGACTTGAATTACCACTAATACTAATAGCCTCTTTGCCTGCTTTGATTTCGGTACTAGAAGTCTCCGAGTTAGCATCTAATAAAGCGCCCTGCCAAATAATATCAATTGCTGAATCATTAACTGCTTTTGTCGTATCAATTACCATTTTTCCTTTAGAATACAAACGACCCTCGCCTGTACCAACTGATGCTGTTTTCCCTAGACGAATGGCATTTGCACGAGCAGATGTGCTCTCAATACTGATATTACTGTTGTTTAAATGAACTTCTGGTACTACACCACCTTGCTCCGAACCCGAAATATAAATTCCTATTGCATCATTTTTTTGATTTTTAATATCAATGTTTAAATCTTTATTCACCTCTACATAGCCAGCACTACCATTACCAGAAGATTGTGGTGCTCCTTGAATTGCACGAATACCGACAACTAACGGATAATTTGATAAAAAGGATGGGTTATTATTTGCACTCATTTTAATATTTAAATTATCAAATATAGCTTTGGACCTCATCCCATTAAAAGCAGCTGTTTCTGCTGAATTAACACTTGACCCCACAACTACACCATAGTGCTCAAATCGTTCATTAAATGTTGGCCCTTTGGGTAAATCTAGCATGGTAAGATTCAATGTACCAATAGTTGAAGTACCCCCATGCGATACTCCCAGTCCTATTTTTGCAATATTATCCCCGTTCAGATTACTACTATTCGCATCTAAATTTGCAATTGTAAGATCTATTGTTTTTCCAGTAGCATCGAATAAAGAAAGATCATTTGGGTTAGTTCCATAAACTGAAATACCAGTTGAACCTTTTACCGTTGTGGTTAAATCCTTAGTAACCGTAATACTCTTATCAGCACCTTGGCTATAAACTAAAAACCCAGTATTCCAAATACTTGTGTTTCCAATTTCAGGTAAAATAGTAGACACTTCACAGTTAATATTTGCTCCAGTATTATTTGTATTATTAACCGTAACAGAGCCATTTGTTCCTTGAGTACACTCTACAGCTAAACTCGCTGAGGAAATCAGAACACCACCAATCAATAAAGCCGCTTTCGATGATGATTTCCCTTTTCGCCCAAGCTCTGAACATACAATCCATTGGCCCAATGAATTATTCCATATTAATTTAAAGATTTTATTCATACTAACCTCACTCTATTGTAAAAAAATAATACACAAGTCACAAAATTATATATTAAAAATGCAAAAATAGTACGATTAATGTACTACACATAACCCTAAAAGGTAAGCGTCCGCTGAACCCCATGCCTATTTTTTAATTCGGTTCAGGTTTCCAGCAGTGTGGCAGCAATTCTTCAATTTGGGTCACTTTGTGTGTCGGCAGCCTTTTCAGCACATCACTTAAATAGGCATACGGATCCAAGCCATTCAGCTTTGCTGACTGGATTAACGTCATGATGTTTGCCGCTCGCTGACCACTGCGCAGCGAACCTGCAAACAGCCAGTTCTTGCGCCCCAACGCCCAGGGACGCATCTGATTGTCGGGTAGTCAGACGCAGTTACGGGGTTCAAGGTCCAATGATGTAAAAAACCACGCTAAGAGGTTAATTCATTGTTTGTATTGAAATTTAATGGTCTTAACTCGCCCTTCAGAATATCTTCCGGTAACGAAAACGTATAATGCCCCAGCAGGCACTGTTGCAAATAGTCGGTGGTGATAAACTTATCATCCCCTTTTGCTGATGG
>OGHA01001301.1_pt1 | contig 10849 bp, 7 predicted proteins | sample 1571361 | NCBI WGS metagenome assembly OGHA01 (sample SAMEA2581970, study PRJEB24529) | metagenome | biome: Human gut stool | place: China | collected 2011 | reverse complement strand
CTGGCCCACGCGGTCCTTGGTGGCCTGGGCGTCACCGGCACCGTCCACAATGGTGGTGTTCTCCTTGGTGACCTTTACCTGACGGGCACGGCCCAGCATATCCACGGTAGCGGTCTTCAGCTCCAGGCCAACTTCCTCGCTGATGACGGTGCCGCCGGTGAGGATGGCGATATCCTGCAGCATCTCCTTGCGGCGGTCGCCGAAGCCGGGAGCCTTGACAGCCACGACGTTCAGGGTGCCGCGCAGACGGTTGACGATCAGGGTGGACAGAGCCTCGCCCTCGATATCCTCAGCCACGATCAGCAGCTTCATGCCGTTCTGCATCACCTGCTCCAGCAGGGGAACCAGATCCTGAATGACGCTGATCTTCTTATCGGTGATGAGGATGGCGGCGTTGTCCAGAACAGCCTCCATCTTGTCGGTATCGGTGACCATATAGGGGGTCAGGTAGCCGCGGTCGAACTGCATACCTTCCACGATCTCGTTGTAGGTCTCAGCGGTGGTCTTGTTCTCCTCGATGGTGATAACGCCGTCAGAGGTGACCTTCTCCATAGCCTCGGCGATCAGACGGCCGATTTCGGGATCGCCGGCAGAAATGGTGCCGACGCGGGCGATATCGTTGCTGTCCTTCACCTTCTGGCTGTGTGCCTTGATGGTCTCCACAGCGGTGGTAACGGCCTTGCTCATGCCGCGGCGGATATCCATGGGATTTGCACCGGCGGTAACGTTCTTCATGCCCTCGTTGACCATGGCCTGTGCCAGCACGGTAGCGGTGGTGGTGCCATCGCCTGCGGCATCGTTGGTCTTGGTTGCGACCTCACGCACCAGCTGTGCGCCCATGTTCTCGAACTCGTCCTTCAGCTCGATCTCCTTTGCGATGGTCACGCCATCGTTGGTGATGACCGGTGCGCCGAACTTTTTGCCCAGCACCACATTACGGCCCTTGGGGCCGAGGGTGATCTTAACGGTGTTAGCCAGGGTATCAATACCGGCACACAGTGCCTTGCGGGCGTCCTCGCCCTGCTTGATCTGCTTTGCCATAATACATCGCTCCTTTATAATACAAGCTCAATTGAAAAGGAAAAATCAGTTTCAGTCTTCCACAACAGCCAGAATGTCGCTCTGGCGCACGATGGTGCACTCTTCGCCGTCCACCTTGACCTCGGTGCCGGAGTACTTGCTGGTGAGGACCTTGTCGCCGACCTTGACGGTCATCTTGACTTCCTTGCCATCCACAACACCGCCGGGGCCAACTGCGATGACCTGTGCCACCTGCGGCTTCTCTTTTGCGCTGCCGGTCAGGATCAGGCCACCCTTGGTGGTCTCCTCGACTTCAACAGTCTTAATGACAACACGGTCTGCAAGAGGAATGATCTTCATAATTCTTGCCCTCCAATTATATTGAATTTATTTGAAACTTTATTATGTCCTGCGGGGGCTTCGTGTGTGCTCCGCAGTGGTTTAGCACTCTTTTTCTCTGAGTGCTAAGTGTATTGTACTCATCTTGCCCTGAAAAATCAAGGGGTTTTGCAATTTTTCTTTGTTAAGAATTTATGACGCTCAAAAATCGCACCCTGCCACGCAAAAAAGCGGCGTGTTCTTGACAGGACGCGCCGCCTTTTTTATACTTATAACGAACACAACTGACGCGCTTTGCGGCAGAACGGAGGATACTGTGACAGACAAAAAGCTGATCTCATCTTTACAGGGGCTGCGGGCAGTCGCATTTCTGTGCATCGTCCTCTCCCATTGCGGGGTGTCGTGGCTGAGCCCGTGGGCGATCACGGTGTTCGTGGCGCTGTCCGGGTTCCTGATGCCCTGCAACCATTACGACCGTCCTCCCACAGCACCGGGGGTGCGGTCTGCCATCGCCTTTTCCCTGCAAAAAATACGCAAGCTGTACCCGCTGCACCTTATTATGATGGCTGCCGCGCTGTTATTTGTGCTGAAGGGGCTTCTGGCGCAGCCCTCTGTCCGTGGAGCGCTATCCTGTGCGGCGCAGCTTGCGGTAAGCATTTTCCTGCTGCAAACATGGATCCCGTCCAGCCGTTTCTGGTTCTGCCTGAACGGAGTGGCGTGGTATCTTTCGGTACAGGCTTTTCTGTATGCCATCTTTCCCCCGCTTCTCGCCGTACTGAAAAAAGCGGATGCCCGCAGGCTGCGCTGCATAGCCGCGGCGGTTTTCTGCGCACAGTGCCTTGCGTCCTTTGTTTTCTGGAAGGCCGGGTTCAATGAAACGACAGTCTTTTACCTGACCTATCTGTGCCCGCTTTTCCGGGCGGGAAATTTTACCATCAGCTGCTGCATGGGCTGTCTTTACCACAGCCGCAAACAGGTAAGCACCCTGCCGCGCGGTGTTTTCTCCCTGCTGGAACTTGCCGCTGTGCTGCTTGCGGGCGGCTGCCTGTTTATCGCCGCCAGACAGGTGGGGGTTCTGGGTGCAGCGGCCTTCCGGTACAATGTGCTGTTTATCCCCTCTGCGGTGCTGCTGGTCTGGCTGCTTGCCGTGGGCAAGGGGTTCATTTCCCGGCTGTTTTCCGCAAAGCCGTTTTTGTGGCTGGCGGGGCTGTCTCCTTACGGTTTTCTGATCCATCAGGTGCTGATCCGGTATATGGAGTGGTTCGCGGACAAGTTTAACCTTACGGTACATCCCGTGGTCTGGACCCTGACCGTACTTTTGCTCACGCTCTGCCTGAGCAGCTTTTACAAGGCGCTGGAATGCCGGGTGCGGCAGCGCCACGCCAAAGCTGCCACCTAACAAACAAAATGTAAGGCCGCTGCGCATTGTTCTGTGCAGCGGCCTTGTTTGGGTCTGATGGTTTATTACTCACTTCACAGCCGCTTTTTTGGCGGTAAAGCGCTGGTAAGCGGGCTGCGGCAGCAGCACGCGGCCCGCCAGCGGCTGCACCTGCACCGACACCTGCTTGCAGGGGGCGCACTCGCCGTCCACAGTGGCAATGATGGGCCCACGGCCATCTGCTGCCCGCAGACTGACCGATTTTGCGCGGCGGTAGATAAAGTAGGGCTTTGCGGCCTCGGTGAGCTGACCGTTTTGAAAGTGCTGGCCGTTTTTGTACAGCATCAGCAGCTTTGCAATGACCCTGCGGCTGACCTTGCGCACGATGAACACATCCAGCCAGCCGTCATCCGGTTGTGCCTCCGGCCCTGCCATAAAGCCGCCGCCGTAGGCGCGGCCGTTGCACACTGCGCACATCAGGCAGTCCACGGTCAGCACCTCGCCGTCAATGACGTACTCCACCCTGCGGCCGATATGCCCGCACAGCTGCTGGACGATGGACAGCGCATAGGCTGCCTCGCCGCCGCACAGCGGGATGCGCCGGAACTTGGGGATGCCGTAGGCCACCTGTGCGTCCAGACCAGCGGCGCAGATGGTGGCAGAAAGCCCCAGACTGGTGCGCATCAGGTCGATGGGCACTGCCCCGCCGGCCAGCTGGGCGTCCAGATCCAGAAACTCCTCCTTTGTACCATAGGTGCGCAGAAAGTCGTTCCCGCTGCCATAAGGCAGGCAGCCCACGGCGGTCATATCGAAGCCGTGCGCGCCCGTGAGCGCCTCGTTGAAGGTGCCGTCACCACCGGCGGTAAAAATGCGCAGCTCCACCCCGGCCTTCTGGGCAGCAGCGGCGGCAGCGCGGGACAGCTCCCGGGCGTGGCCTGCGTGGGTGGTGACGCGGATGGTGTAATCCTCCGGGGCAAGCCCGGCACCGGCAGCTGCTGCCGCGATCCGCTGCGGCAGGGTGCAGGTACAGTCGGCCTTTCCGGCTGCGGGGTTCAGAAGAAACAGCGTGTGCATCGGGATCCTCCCTGTTGTAACTCTATTTCCTCTATAATAGTCGAAAACCGCGCCGGTTGCAAGCAAAAAACGGTATTTTGCTGTTTTATTACAGGGTAACCGTTTCATCCTCCCGCAAAACGATGCTGCCATCGGCGGCGCAGTCTGCCGTCCAGTGCTGCCCTACGCAGGCAGTTCCGGCGGCAATGCGGTTTGCCAGTGCCTGTTCCACCGCCCTGTCCACCTGACGGCGCAGTTCCCGCGCACCGTAGGCCGATTGCGCCCGGGCAGCCAGTGCCGCCCCCACCTGCGGGGTGTGGCGCAGACGGTAGCCGCTGCGGGCGGCGCGCTGCTCCAGCTGGCAGAGCATTTTTTCTGCAATGGCGCAAAGGTTTTCCTCTGCCAATGGGCGGAACACGATCACTTCGTCCAGCCGCCCCAGCAGCTCCGGCCGAAACCACTTTTTAGCTTCCTCCACAGCCTGGGCGGACTGCTTTTCAAACACCGCCTCTGCCCCGGCGGCAAAGCCCAGCGGCGCGTTCTGCCCCGCCAAAAACCGTGCGCCCAAGTTGGAGGTGAGCAGCACGATGGTGTTGCGGAAATCCGCCTTGCGTCCCATGGCATCGGTCAGCTGACCGTCCTCCAAAATTTGCAACAGAATATTCTGGATGTCCGGGTGTGCCTTTTCGATCTCGTCAAACAGCACCACGCTGTACGGGCGGCGGCGCACGGCCTCGGTCAGCTGCCCGCCCTCATCATGGCCAAGGTAGCCCGGCGGCGCACCCAGCAGCCGGGCGGCGGTGTGCTGCTCCTGATACTCCGACATATCAAATTTGAGCAGTGCCTTCTCGCTGCCGAACCAGCTGACCGCCAGTGCCCGCGCCAGAGCGGTCTTACCCACGCCGGTAGGCCCTAAAAACAGCATAGCACCGATGGGACGCCCCGGTTCTCCCAGACCGGTGCGGCTGCGCCGGATAGCTCCCGCCACGGCAGCCACCGCCCGCTGCTGGCCGACAATTTCCGCGTTCAGGCGGCTTTCCAGCTTGTCCAGACGCTCCCGCTCCTGCTCGCCCACCCGCTGGGCGGGCACACCGCTGGCGGCTGCCACCACCCGGGCGATATCCTCCGGGCTGAGCACCGGCTGGGTGCGCTGCTCCTTTTCGGCAAGGATACGCGCCGCCGCACAGGCTTCGTCTACAAGGTCGATGGCCTTATCCGGCAGGCAACGCCCGGGCAGGTACCGCACCGAAAGCTCCACCGCCGCCTGCAAGGTCTGGGGCGGCAGGCGCACGTTATGGTAGCGCTCGTAGCGGGGCGCAAGGCCGTTGAGGATCTCCACCGCCTGTGCGGGGGTAGGCTCCTCCACCTGCACCCTGCCAAAGCGGCGTTCCAGCGCGGCATCCTTCTGGATGTGGGTGCGGAACTCCTGATTGGTGGTGGCGCCGATGAGCTGCAGCTCGCCCCGGGCAAGCACCGGTTTCAGGATGCTGGCGGCGTCGATGGCGCCCTCGGCGGCACCGGCACCCACGATGGTGTGGAACTCGTCGATGAACAGGATGGCGGTGCCGTCCCGCACCAGCTCTTCCAGCAGATTTTTCAGCCGCTCCTCAAAATCGCCCCGGTACTTGGTGCCCGCCACCAGACTGGCCATATCCAGCGCCAGCAGCCGCCGCCCTTGCAGTGCTCTGGGCACCTGCCCGGCGGCAATGCGCAGCGCCAGACCCTCAGCCAGCGCCGTTTTGCCCACGCCGGGCTCGCCGATCAGGCAGGGGTCGTTTTTCTGGCGGCGGCACAGGATCTCCACCATGCGGTCCAGCTCCGCTTCCCGGCAGAACACCGGGTCCAGCTCCCCTTCTGCGGCGCGGCGGGTCAAATCGCGGCAGTATTTATCGCTGGCGCGGCTGCCCCGGGGAATGCTTGCCGACACCCGGGGCTGGGCGGGCAGCACAAACTGTCCGCTCAGCTGGCGGCACTCCCGCACCGCCTCGGTGAGCGAAAGCCCCATCTCCGCCAACAGCAGCCCGGCGGCGCAGCCGTCATCTTCCAGCATGGCGCAGAGCAGGTGCTCCGGCTCTTCCCGGCTGACGTGGGCGTTCTGCGCCCCAATGAGCGCGTAGTCCATGGTGCGGCGCAGGTCCGGTGCCATAGCCTGCCGCTCCAGCCGCTGTGCCGGGGCGCTGCGGCGCTGCGCCAGTTGGCGGCGCACCTCCGGCTCGGTGATGTTTTTCCGGGTAAGGAACTGCGCCGCAGCGCCCTGCTGCCGCAGCATTGCCAGCAAAAGGTGGCTGGTATCCGCCTGCTCACAGCCCAAATCTCCCGCCAGCTGCACTGCCTGCTGCAACAGCCGCGCCGCCGGGCGCGAAAAGCCCCGGTAACCGCCCATGCCCAGATTTTCCCAAATGCCCATGTGTCTGCTCCTTGCTGCATATAAAATCGTCTGCACTGGAAGTATAGCCCCAAAGGCGCAGAAAAAATCAGTCGTTTGTGTCGGGCGGCAGAAAAGTAAAAACCGATCCGCAGCGGTTGCCGGTGCGCGGGTGCGTCCGACTGCTGCGGATCGGTTTTTTGAGATTTTATCTTGCGAGGGAACGTTTTCAGAACGAACCGCCACCGCCGCCGTGGGTAGTGCCGCTGGAGGAGGTGTGGGTGGAGCTGCCGCCGGAATCGTTGGAGCCGGACTCCTTCGGCCGCTCGGTGCGGTGCACGTCACGGTACAGATACAGGTCCCGCTGGTTGGTCAGCTTCATGCTGCCCTGCCGCACATAGCTGGTTGCATCCTGCTGCGGTGCTACGCTCTTGAGCTGGCTCTTCATCACGCCGGTCACGATGAGTGCCGTCACCAGACCAATGACCAGTGCCAGACCCAGATACATAATAGAGAGGGGCTCATGCGGCATATTGTCTACATCGTAGGGGTGGCCTTCGCGGGCGGCGGTAACGTATGTGTCCGTCCACTGGATAAAGGTGCGGAAGGCGGCGGCGTAATCGCCGTCTGCCATGTCGGGGGTCATCTGCTCGCCAAGGTACTGGATACCGGCATCCGTAAAGGCGGTAATGCCGTAGCCGCAGGTAGAGATATGCCATTTGCGGTCGCCGATGCTTACCAGCAGCAGCACGCCGTCCCGGTTTTCACCGTAGCCGAACTGGCAGTAATCGTACAGGTCATCGGCGTATTCTTCTATGCTGGTGTAGCCCTCGCCTTCCAGCGAGTCGATGGTGGCAACGACCACATCAAAGCTCTGGCGGACGCTCAGCTCCTCCAGCGAAGCTTCCAGCTCGTTGTCCTCGTCCTCGGTCAGAACTTCCGCGCTGTCGTTCATACGGTAATACAGGTCGGCAAAGCCGTCTGCGGCAAAGGCCGGTACAGCCAGCGCCAGCAAAAGCACCAGTGCGGCCAGCGCAGCACAGAGGGAGCGCAGTCGGGTAGCAGTGTTTTTCATCTTCCGTCCCTCCTTTACAGAATCCCGGCCAGCCACAGCAGCCACATCACCGCATAGGATGCGGCACCAACGGCTGCGGTAAGGCCCAGCGTCCACTTGCGGGCGGCAGCCTTATCCACCGGCAGATTGCCCACAAACTTGCCCGTCTGGCCATTCATGGCAAAAATGTAGTTGTTGCCGCGCCAGCTGGTGCTCAGCACCCACACCGGGAACAGGGCATATTTTGCCTTGCTGCCGTGCAGCTGGATGCTGCTGTTCTCCACCTTGACCGAGTCGTAGCCGGTAACGGTCTGGGTAAAGGCGTCCTCTGTGGACTGACGGATACGCTTGTTGGCGCGCTCGATGCTCTTTTGGGCGTCCACATCGTACTTATCGGCCACATAGCCTGCCAGATACGCGGTCTGGAAGGGCACAGCATCGCGCATGGTAAACGGCTCGATGGATTCCATCAGGTCGTCCTCCATCTTGGAGGAGCCGTCCACCGGAACCGCGTCAAAGCCCAGCACGCCGTCCCGGCGCACGGAGTAGTAGCTGGTCTCGGTGTAATCGTAGTCGTCATCCGACCAGCAGCGGGTGCGGGTGGCGGTAAAGCGCAGCTGAGCGTCGGCGTCGCTGTCGTACAGCCAGAAAGGCACATACACGCCCTTGATCTCGTCGATATGGTTCTGGCTGCGGAACACCTTGGGCAGCAGGGTCTTGCCCTTGAGGTGCTCCTGCAATTTGGCCTTGGCGGCCTTTTTATCCAGCTTGAAGGGGATGATGAGGTCGGGGCGCAGGTCTCCGGCAAACTGTCCGGTCAGAACGATGGGGTTGCCGCAGAAGGGGCAGGCGGAGGCAGCCATAGTGTCGTCGCCCACGATCTCGCCGCCGCAGCTCTTACAGACGTAAGTATGCAGACCGGCGGTCTCGCCCTCTGCCCAGCCGCCGCCGGGGGTGGCCCAGTTCATCTCGCTGGGCTTTTGGTCTTTCAGGTCTTCATCGTAGCCCTTCAGCGCGTCCACCTCAAACTCGGTGTCGCAGTAGGGACATTTCATCTTCTGGGTGGTGCTGTCGAACTGGATGGCACCATCGCAGCAGGGGCACTTGTATTCCAGCATTCCTGCCATAGCGTTTCCTCCTATGATCTGCGGGGCGGGGACTTCGGCTTCTTCCCTGCCCCGCAGTGTGTTCAGTTATTGTGCAGCGGGCTGTGCGCCGGGCTTAGCTGCGGTCGTTGTCGTCAAAGGGGTCGCCGCACTCCGGGCAGAACTTGGGCGGGTGTGCGGGGTCGGCCGGTTCCCAGCCGCACTTGTCGCACTTATACTTGGGCGTACCGGCGGGCTTGGGTTTGCCGCACTCGGAGCAGAACTTGCCCTTGTTCACCGCGCCGCAGCTGCAAGTCCAGCCCTCTGTTGCCGCCGGGCGGGGCTTGCCGCACTCCGGGCAGAATTTGCCGGTAACGGTAGCACCGCAGCTGCAAGTCCAGCTGCCAGCGGGCTTCGGCTCCGGCTTTTTGCTGCCGCATTCCGGGCAGAACTTACCGGTGACGGTAGCGCCGCAGCTGCACTTCCAGCTGTCGGCGGCAGAAGTCTGCTGCCGGGGTGCTGCGGGCTGCTGACCCATGGCAAACAGGTTCTGGGCGTTCATGCCGCCCATGCCGCCTGCACCGGCTGCCATACCCATGCCCATAAAGCCGGTCATAGCACCAGCGGTGTTCCCGGCGGCGGTCTTCATGGCATCGATCTGGCCGCCCACCAGACGGGCTGCGGCGGTGGTGGGGTCGGTGGTCATGGCGTTCTCTTCCCACTCGGTGATTTTCTTCTGCTGCTCCTCCGGGATGGACAGGGAGTTGATATTGAAGGAGAACACTTCAATGCCGCGCTTCTTGCGCCAGACATTGGACAACTGCTCGTTGAGGGCGTCCGAGATCTCCAGCGTGTGGGCAGGGATCTCGTAATACTGCACCTTGTTGGCGGAAAGGGTAGCCAGAGCAGGCTGCAAAGCGTTCATCATCTCACTCTTCAGGCGGGGAGCCAGCTCCGAGGCATCGTACTGGTTGGAGACGTTGCTGCACACGTTGGTGTAGAACAGCAGCGGGTCGCAGATGCGGTAAGTAAAGCTGCCGTTGCAGCGGATATTCACCGAGAGCTTATAGCCCCGCTCCTCGCTGACCACCACCCGGAACGGGATGGGCGTCGCGGTGCCGTACAGGATCTCGCCCAGTTCCTTGGTGTTGATGTAGTACACACGCTGATCCTTGCCGGTGTTGCCGCCGTAGGTAAAGCGCTTGGCTACGGTCTGGAAGGTAGCAGCCAGACTATCGCCAAAGTTGCCGGTGAACACGCTGGGCTCGGTGGAAGAATCGAAGGTATACTCGCCCGGCTCGGCGCACACCTCCACCACCTTGCCCTGCTCCACGATGAGCATACACTGGCCATCGGCCACAGCAATGCCACTGCCGTTGGTGATAATGTTATCCTCGCCGTGGTTGGAGCTGCGGCGGGAGGTGCGCTTCTGGCCCTTGACCATCAGCACATCTTTGTCCAGAGAATCGCAATAGAAAAATTCCTTCCACTGGTCTGCAAGCGTTCCGCCCAGTGCGCCCATACCTGCTTTGATCAAACCCATAGTAATTTCCTCCTGTACGTTTTATTGTTTTGCTTTCTTCTTTTTTATCATGCAGAACGATTTCGTTTGTAAAAAGGTTCTGCCTGCTCAGGGGTAAGGGTCAGATAATTGATATTATAATCATACTGCAATGCGGCGCTGAACGCAAGGCATTTCTAACCGTTGTCATCTGCCTTTCCGGCTCCTTTCACAAAAAAGAACACCGGAGCGTCCATAGAGACTCCGGTGTTCCGAAATAATATTTTTATGCTTGTCCCGTGCCCCAAAAGCACTTAGAACCGCCGCCATGTATCCGGCATAAACAGCACCAGCATGGGGAAGATCTCCAGACGACCGGCCAGCATATCGAAGATCAGCACCAGCTTTGCGGGGTCTGCAAAGCAGCCGAAGTTCTGCATTGGGCCTGCCATTTCCAAGCCCGGGCCGATGTTGTTCAGGGTAGCAGCCACGGCGGTAAAGTTCGTCACCATATCAAAGCCGTTCAGGCTGATGAGGAAGAAAGAGGCCGCAAAGATAAAGATATACGCCGCAATGAACACATTGGTGGTGCGGATAGTCTCGTGGTTCAGCAGCTTGCCGTCCATGCGGGCGGGTGCCACCACCTGCGGGTGCAGAGCGGTCTTGAGTTCCTTAACTAAGGTCTTGCCAAGAATAAGGAAACGGCTCACCTTGATGCCGCCGCCGGTACTGCCGGCGCAGGCGCCAATGAACATGAGCATGACCAGAATCTCTTTAGAGAGGGTCGGCCACAGGTCAAAATCGCAACTGGAAAAGCCGGTGGTGGTGATGATGGAGCCCACCTGAAAAGCGGCCTGCCGCAGCGCCTCGCCAAAGCTGTTGTACATGCTATAAATGTTGGCGGTGATGATGCCCACTGCCACTGCAATGACCACAAAGTAGCCCCGCACTTCCTCGCTGGCAGCAGCGCGGCGGAACTTGCGCATGAGCAGCAGGAAGTAGGCGTTGAAGTTGACGCCGAACAGGATCATGAAGATGGTCACGACCCACTGGA
>OGHA01001278.1_pt1 | contig 10987 bp, 5 predicted proteins | sample 1571361 | NCBI WGS metagenome assembly OGHA01 (sample SAMEA2581970, study PRJEB24529) | metagenome | biome: Human gut stool | place: China | collected 2011 | reverse complement strand
CAATTTCAGCATATCCAACCAACTGATATCTTTCATGAATTCTTCTTCGCTTATCAGCCAGCCGCCGCCTAATGAGAAGAAGTTCTGCCATTCGTTGCCCGTATAAGAGAAAGCGGAAGAACCGTCGCGACGGAACGAACCGTTGAACAGGTATTTGCCTTTATAGTTGTAGATAACACGTGCAAGCATGGACAGTGTGCTGCGTTCCCACTGCGTGCTTCCATTAGTGGCAGTGGCTGCATCACCGATACTCACGAACCATTTGTCCGGATCGTTGGGAATCACCAGACCTACACCTTGTTTGCGTGCTCCGTCCAGGCGGCTCAGGGAATTGTAATAAGTCGTGAAACCTGCAGTAGCAGTCAGGTTATGGTTGCCATTGTCGAAGCTGTTCGTATATGTCAACACATAGTCACTCTGTACTTTCGTTTCATTTTCCTTGAACTGGCTGACCTCGGTTTTGCCTGTTCCCAAGGTGGCTATATTCCCGCTGACAGTGGGGTCGTACACTTTGACGATAGGCTGGTATGTCCGTCCGTTATTGGAAGCATAGTCCATAGAGAACATCGCTTTGAAGTTGAAATGTTTCAGGAAGTCCACTTCACCGTAGATATTACCGGACGCCCGGTAGTTCTCGGCTTTGGTGGTGTTTGCTCTCAGACTGACGTCTACCATTGGATTGTTGATCTGTGCTTTCTGAAATTCCGGCAGCGCACTGTATAGTCCGTATTCATCATTATATACCGGAGCGATCGGGGTGGCACGGAGGGCATTCAGTACTTGTTTGGAGTCGGCGGGAAGCATACGTGCCCCGTTGAACTGGAAGCCGACTTTCAGATAATCCGTAATCTTGTAGTCGTTACTTGCATTAATCGTCACTTTGCTGAATTTCTCATGTTCGATGTTGCCCTGTTCATACGAGTAACCTACGCCCAGATAGAAACTATGTTTGGGCGAAGCTCCCGTAATGCTTATATTATTGTTGGTGATAAAAGCTGTCTGGAAGATTTCATCCTGCCAGTCGGTATTTGCATTCCAGCCGGTGAAGTCGAACGGGGCGTCTTCCTGATTGGCGAGCTGCTCGCTGTATAACTCACGGAATTGCGATCCGTTTACCAGCTTCACCTTATCTACTACTTTCTTGAAGCCGAAGGAGGTGTTTATATTTACCAGTGTTTGTCCTTCTTTGGCTTTTTTGGTGGTGATGATAATCACACCGTTAGCACCACGGACACCGAAGATCGCCAGTGAAGACGGGTCTTTCAGAATCTCCATGGATTCGATATCCTCCGGGTTGAGGAAGTTGATGTTATCGTTGAATAGTCCGTCAACGATATACAAAGGTTTATATCCGTTGATAGAGTTTGTACCGCGAATACGAATTTCCGGGTCGGAGCCGGCACGTCCGGAGTTTACGATTTGCACGCCGGCCACTTTTCCCTGTAAGGAAGAAAGCGGGTTCATGGCAGGTTTGTTGGCAAGTTCTTCTCCTTTGATGTTGGTGATAGAACCTGTCAAGTCCCTTTTCTTAGCACTACCATATCCGATAACTACCGTTTCGGCTAGCACTTGCGAATCTTCTTTCAGGGTGACGTTGATAACGGTCTGCGCACCGACCTTGACGCTCTGCGAGGTCATTCCCACATAGGAAAATGCCAGTACGTCGTCCGGGGTGACAGAGATTGAATACTTACCGTCCATGTCTGTAATGGTTCCGGTGGAAGTTCCTTGTACGAGCACCGATGCGCCTATTAGTGGTTCATTAGCAGCGTCTGTTACCGTACCCGTCACCGTCTTTGTTTGTGCAAAGGCAGATGCAGAGGTAAGCAATAAGCAAGTGAGCGCCACTATGCTCTTAAACCAAGTGGTTTTCTTCTGAAGATGTTGTAAAAGTCTAGTCCTCATTGCATTAAATTTTTCCATTTGTTACTATTTAGGTTGAAGTCTTTTTCTGCCGCTATTTGGCGAAAGTAACAAAGTGAACAAACGAAAGGCAAAAAAGATTTTGGAAAATACAGGAATGTCCGATTTTAACACAAAAGGAACCGATGTGAAATAGCAATAGTGACCTTAAAACATTTCTTCCGCTGTCTCTATGCAGTGGACGACATCTTCTTTGTTGCCGTTGAAAGGACCGGATTTCTCGATTTTCAGTGTCGACATCGCAGCGGCGAAACGCCCCGCCTCCTCAATGCCGGTTCCGGATACCCGTTGATACAGATAGCCGATTGTATATGTATCGCCGCAGCCTGTCGCGTCCACCACTTGCGCAGGCTTATAAGCCGGGATACGGAAAAAGTCCGTCCCGTTGAAAATAAGTGAGCCCATGCTTCCCAATGTAACTAACACTTCTTTTACTCCCCATTCATGCAACCGCCGGGCGGCTTCGTGAGGATCGGAAAGGCCGGTCAGCACTTCCATTTCGTGTTCGTTGACTTTCAGGAAATGGATATATCGTAAGGCTTCCCGCTTGTCGGTCCAGTCTGTCGGATATACATGAGTGTCACGTACTTCACGCAGGTAACCTTGTGAGTCTACTGCAATCAATCCTTTTAGGGAAAGCTCCTTGATTACTTCCAGTGAGAAGTCGTCGGCCAGCAGGGAGCCGAGGTGGTAAATCTCCGCGTCTATCTCACGGAGTTGGGAAGCGGTGAAAGGATCAGCTTTTGCCAGTACACGTTGGGTACGGTCATCGGGATTGGTCCCGTAGATGTTCTCGAAATATACGGAATGCCGGCTGGGCAATGCAGTGACGTCAATGCCGACCTTACGTAGCTGTTTTACAACGTTCATTTCTGTTGCACCAACTGCCGTGACTAGTGTATAGTCGATATCATTGAAATGACGAATGGCGTGTGAACAGTAAAAAGCGGTTCCTCCCGGCATATAAACAGTGCTTTGAGGGGTAACTACTTTATCTAATGTGATGTGACCAATACAGCAAAGTTGATGTTTCTTCATATTGTAAGCAATTAAAAAGCCTCCAAGAATGTATCTTGAAGGCTTTCTAGTTTATTTTGGTGCGGATGATAGGACTCGAACCTACACGCCTCACGGCACCAGATCCTAAGTCTGGCGCGGCTACCAATTACGCCACATCCGCAGGTAGCTTTTTTGTTTAGCGGTGCAAAGATAGGAAGATTTTCTGATTTGACAAATTATTCGGCAATAAAGTTATTCGTTTAGTATCTCAAATGCCTTTTCTATCAGTGTATCTTTATTCTCAAGTTGGTCTTCCTTAGACATATTGATAGCAACATCCGGTGCGATACCTTCTTCCAACGGCTGTTTGTTCTTATCGAAATGCGGGCTGGCGGAGAAGCGGATGCTCCAACCGTTCGGCAGTTCGGACGAGAACGGAAGACCGGAACCACCTCCGGTCCGGTCGCCCAACTGGATAATTTCTGTATCTTCTATGCTGCGCATCGCATTGACAAAATCGTTTGTTGCGCTGTAACAACGACGGTTGGTTAATATCACTACCTTTTTCTGCCACCGGATACTGTTGGACGGTTCCAGATAAATCGGTTCCATTTGGGAGAAATCATTATGTCCCGGCCCGGTCTTGTGCTGAATGTATCCGGTCAGCGTCTTTTGGTTGGTGAACCGGGCGGCGATACGGGTGGAGTTTGTCAAGTTTCCCCCTCCGTTGTCGCGTACATCAATGATTAATCCGTTGCAAGGTGACAGGTAGAGAAGAACCTCATCCAGATTACCGTTTCCTACCCCTGCACTGAAACTTTCATAACGGATATATCCTATATTATTGTCGAATATCTTATATTTCAGTCCGGCTGCTGTGTAGTAACCGCTGCTGGCACTGCCCAGATAGGTCTGGTAAAGAATGTCTTCCCGGTAATTCCAATCATACCCCTGATACCACTCATCATAGAAAGAAGTGCGTTTGGCGGAAGAAAGATTGACGTGCCCGTCTTTCAGGGTATATAACATCTGACTCAGAAGGTCAAACAAATCATCGTTGGACATGGTCGGTACCACCAGTTTTCGGTATTTTTCGTGTACGGCATCCCAGTCAATGCCTTTTGCCTCCAGAAAACAATACTGTTCGTCAATGATCTTCCATAGTTGCTCGAAGTTGCCTACGGGATCATTGGCGTACTCTTCTTCCCTGATGCAACCGGTCAGCGCCGGCAGGCAGCAGATTAGTAAAAGTAATTGTATAATCTTATTTTTCATTCTTCTTATCTATCGCTCTTTGAAATTTCAACATTAAATCTTTCGTTCTCTTAGTAGGCCCTTACCGATGAAGGCAGAGGGGCTGTTCCTTTTTTATTTCGGATTCGGTATAGGTCTTTCACAAATCCTACCATGAATACATGAGAGTAGGTATGTGTTTTGATATTGTTTACTTTGTATTGTTGCAAATCAGCCAGATAGCTGAAACGCATCTTGGTATATCCTATCGGCAGGTCAATCGAGAGCATTTGCCGGAGGGAAGGCTGGTTGTGCAAAGAAGTGAATTTAATCACTCCGCCGGCATTGCCCAATGAGAAAATCTCGTAATAAGACTGCCCGTAGTGCGGTGAGAACAAAACTCCCATGACAGGAAGGTTCACTTGATAGCGCAACACCATTGGATAGCGTTTGATTTTGAGATGCCAGATAGCCATTCCTGAAGCGTCCAGATTGACGTATGCCCTTGCGGAAGCCGGATTGTTCGTGTTACGGAGATTGTAGACAAAGCCGCCGTTGGCGTCTATCAGTCCTCCGGCCAGTAATTTAAAGTTCTCCGTCAGACGGAACTGGTAATGCAGGCCGTAATTCCAGTTGACTAATCCGGAGAATGTATTGTTGTTGTCGGCACGGTTATGCGTATAGCCGATATCTGCCTGAAAGAAATTCTGTACGGAAACATTGCCGTCGAACAACTTTGTCATACGGATTGTTTCGCGGGAAATGCGGAAGTCGATTCCCTTATATTCCTGTGGTGACAGGTAGGTGTCGAACACATTGGTAAAACCGATGCCGTACATGGTGGCACGTGTTACATAACGATGAGTCTGCAGGGAATCAATCTGTGCCTGTAATTTTGTGCAAAGGGCGAACAGGATGCATCCTGTCAGCCCCAAGTATATTAGTTTTTTCTTCATCAGAATAATTTCATCTGCCCGGTGATTTCATCAATAATATCCCCTTCGCTTTTGTCACTGTCCGGGTCCAGATTTTCGGGTTCTTCACTTGCCTCTTCCTGCGGTTCCTGTTCCGGTTCGGGGAAGCGGGTCGGTTCGAGCTCGTTAATCGTCTCCACTGTGTAAGTGGTGATACGTTTACCTTTAGCTTTGAATCCCTTGACAGCAATAAACTCGTCCGCATCGATTTCCAATGGTTCTCGGAAACTGTCGTGTCCGCCGAATATCACTTCCAGGCGGGGATAAAACTCGTCGGTCAGCAGGATGAGGCGGTTATTCTTGTTTTCGCCCAGATAGTTCTGCTTACGGTTGGAACCTTCGAAGCAGAAACGTTTCAGGTACGGGTAATTCTGCTGGTCGGCATCATATAGCGCGGCAGTCCATACCTTGTTGGAGTCGAATTTCTCGACAATACTTACGTTGTCTTCGTAGTGATTGCTCAGGTCGAAGTTGCTGGTGTAAAAGTCACCGTTGTTCAGCACAACGAGTATGGTATCGTCGCTCTGGAACTCGCCCAGATATTCGCCGCGTCCGTCATAATTGAGACGGAGGATATCACGGTCAAACCATACCTTACGTCCGCCGAGTGTGGAACCGCCTTTCTGTTTCAAGGCTATCTTGTGTACCGGCAGGCGGGTCAGGATAACTCCCTGTGCTTGTCGTCCCTTGATACTGATCTCACTAAAGTCACGCTCGAAGATAATACGCCGCACACGCGGATTCGGTTTTAAAGTCACCTTGATGATTTCGGCTTCCCCGTTCGGATTGGCACTGAAATAAGTGATACGTGAATCCGGTGTCCCTTGCGTGACGTCATATTCGCGGTCGCGGACAACGGAAGTGACTGCAAAACGCTTGATATAGGTTGTGCCTTCCTTGCCGTCGCGGTAGGTGACATTATAGATTGTACGGTTGTCATTCTTCTTGAAGACATTGACATAAAGTATGTTCTTGCCTACAAATTTCTTGTCGGCTACCGGAGTGACGATATATTTTCCGTCGCGGAAGAAGACAATCACGTCGTCGATATCCGAGCAGTTGGCTACGAACTCGTCCTTCTTCAAGGCTGTTCCGATAAATCCTTCTTCGCGGTTGATGTAAAGTTTTTCGTTGGCTTCCACCACTTTGGCGGCTTCGATCGTGTCGAAGTTACGCAGTTCGGTACGACGAGGGAAGTTCTTGCCGTATTTGTTCTTCAACATCTGATACCAGTTGACGGTATAGTCGACGATGTGCGCCAGGTGGTCGTCAATTTCGGCAATATCCTCTTTCATCCGGGCAATGAGTTCGTCCGCTTTGTCCGAGTTGAACTTCAGGATACGTCCCATTTTGATTTCCATTAGTTTGAGGATATCCTCCTTGGTCACCTCACGGATAAAGCTCGGATAGAACGGGGTCAGCCGTTCGTCGATGTGTTCGCAGGCAGCGTCCATATCTTTGGACTGCTCGAACTCTTTGTCTTTATAGATACGTTCTTCGATAAATATCTTTTCGAGGGAAGCGAAATGCAGTGCTTCCAGGATTTCCCCTTTCTTGATTTCCAGTTCCTGCTTCAGCAAATCCAGTGTGTTGTCTGCCGACTTTTTCAGGACTTTGCTGACGGTGAGGAAATGAGGTTTGCTGTCGTCAATTACGCAGCAGTTGGGAGAGATGCTCACTTCGCAGTCGGTGAAAGCGTATAGTGCATCAATCGTTTTGTCCGACGAAGTGCCGGGGGCGAGGTGTACCAGTATTTCTACGTTGGCAGCCGTATTGTCATCCACCTTGCGGATTTTGATTTTTCCCTTGTCAACAGCTTTCAGGATAGAGTCGATTACGGATGAAGTGGTTTTTCCGTAAGGGATTTCCGTGATAGCAAGCGTTTTGTTGTCCAGCTTGTTGATTTTCGCACGTACTTTTACGGCTCCGCCACGTTCGCCATCGTTGTATTTGGCTACGTCGATAGAACCACCCGTCTGGAAATCGGGATATAGTTGGAACTCTTCTCCACGGAGGTAGTTGATAGAGGCATCGCAAAGTTCGTTGAAGTTGTGCGGCAGTATCTTGGAAGAAAGCCCGACGGCGATACCTTCCACTCCTTGCGCCAGCAATAACGGGAATTTCACAGGGAGAGTGACCGGTTCCTTGTTTCGTCCGTCATAAGACAATTTCCATTCGGTAGTCTTGGGATTGAAGACAACATCCAGTGCAAACTTGGAAAGGCGTGCCTCGATATAACGGGGGGCGGCAGCACCATCTCCCGTAAGGATATTACCCCAGTTACCCTGACAGTCGATTAGCAAATCTTTCTGTCCGAGTTGCACCAGAGCGTCGCCGATGGAAGCGTCACCGTGAGGGTGGAACTGCATCGTGTGTCCCACAATATTTGCCACTTTGTTATATCGCCCGTCGTCCAGACGTTTCATAGAATGCAGGATACGGCGTTGCACAGGTTTCAAACCGTCGTTGATATGGGGTACGGCACGTTCCAGAATAACGTATGAGGCGTAGTCCAGAAACCAATTCTGATACATGCCTGTTAACTGGTGTTTTACGTTTTCGTCCCGTGCGTCCGCCGGTTTGTAGTCTGAATGTTCTTCCGGTATCTCGTTAATTTCGTCACTCATAAATCAATCTTCACTTTGCTTTTACAACAAATAATCTTCCTGAACATCAAAAAAGGGGATGTCCACGCAAAAATACGAAATAAATTCATATGAGGACGAAAAGAACTCACGTTTTTTATGATACTGACAGCTTCATTAATCTTTTAGCAGGCACCGGATTTGCTTTCTGAACATACAGGTTAATGGGATAAAGAGTCATATTCTTGATTTATTTGACCGGTTGGCGGAGTTGACTTTGTGTATATTTAATTCTGCCGATAGACTTTTTTAGTAGAAATGTGTTCAAATCCTCCATAAAATGTGCTTATTTTGTTCATGTAGATTGAAAACCGTACTTTTTTACAATATTTGTGTGTATATAAATTATGCACCTCCTGTATTTTTGCTTATGTTTGAATTTATCTATTAATATATTGAGTTATATGAAACACCTTAAAAAACACATCCTGGTGATATTGTGTGCATTACAAGTACAATATTCTCTTGCATTGAATCTTCAAAAAGATTGGTTGATTGACGGATCATCCTATCAAGCCAAAGTGACAACTACCGATAAAGAATTGTGCCTTAGTAACGGGCTACTCTCACGTACATTCATATTATCTCCTAATGTCGCAACGATTGCATTTGACAATTTGATGAATGGCAATGCGGAGCTGCGTGCTATCCGTCCGGAAGCTGTATTGACCATTAATGGTATGGAATATCCGGTAGGAGGGCTTTATAAACAACCGGTTCAAAATTTTCTGAATAGCGATTTTATTGAGGATATGATAAGTTGCGACACTGCATTCACGTATGTGAGCCATACAGTGGGAGAAACGATCGAACGTTTTCCCTATCGTCCCAAACAAGAATGGCTGTCGAACAAAAATCCATGGCCGGCTCCCGGCAAGCGGATTGTTTTTACATATAAAGCTGCCCCACGTGCACCGGAAATGATACGGAATGTGTCGGTAAAAGTGATCTATGAGCTATATGATGGGGCTCCTATCCTGTCAAAACAGATAGAAGTTGAAAATCAAGGAAAATCTTCGATTGTTCTGAATTCTTTTAAATCTGAAATACTGGCTTTAACGGAAACAGCTCCCAAAGTGCACTATGGTGAACCGCATGAAATACGTATGTTGGCTCAGGAACCGGGTACTTACACTCGTAATTATCGGAAATCTCCTGCACAGACTGACGCGCCTCGTGAATATATAGATCGCTTTACACAGCTCTTTGTAGTGACTGATTATGCTATGGGAGGTGATATGGAAGCGATGAAAGACAATCCGGCAGTCCGTTGGGTGTTCGACCATCCGGAATATGAAGCTACCGGAATACGGTATTACGGACAGTACAAACCGGCGCGTTTAGAAGTATGCCCGCCTATTGGTCCTGATTATGAAATAACTCCGGGAATGACTTTCCGTTCATGCACAGCTTTTGAAATGCTGAGAGATGCCACTGATAATGAACGCCGCGGGTTAGCGGAATGCCGTTTTTGGAGAATGATGGCACCCTGGACTCAAGAGAATCCTATTTTTATGCACGTTCGCCGCTCGGATGAAGCTTCTGTTAAGGCCGCCATAGACCAATGTGCCGCTGTTGGTTTTGAAATGGTAATAATGACTTTTGGCAGCGGGTTTAATATAGAAAACAATTCTCCGGAATATATGGAAATGATGAAACGTCTGAATGCTTATGCTCACTCTAAAGGTATAGCACTCGGCGGATATTCGCTATTGGCAAGCAGAGGCGCCAAGACGGAAGATGCCGCTATCAGTAGAAAGACAGGAAAACCTGCTACAACACGGGAAGAGGGAAGCCGCTTTGGAAAATCTCCTTGTCTTGCTTCTTCATGGGGAGATACTTACTTTGGCAAGTTACGCTCATTCTTTACGCAGACGGGTATGGGGGTATTTGAGAATGACGGTTCTTATCCCGGAGATCCTTGTGCTTCGACACAACACAAACATCATCGCGGCTATTTGGATTCCCAATGGAAGCAATGGGAGGTGATACGGGACTTTTATCGTTGGTGTCGTGAACAGGGCATATATTTGAATGTTCCCGATTGGTATTTTCTCAATGGCTCCAACAAAACCCCAATGGGATATGTAGAAACAAACTGGTCGTTGCCCCGTGCATATCAGGAAATTATTGAACGCCAAAACATATATGATGGAACTTGGCAGAAAACTCCGACTATGGGCTTTATGTTTGTTCCTCTTACACAATATCATGGAGGCGGGGAAGCTGCGACTATTGAGCCTCTTTGCGAACATTTGGAGCATTACCAGATTCGTTTGCAGAATCTATTCGGGGCGGGAGTCCAGGCATGTTTTCGAGGTCCCCGACTGTATGATACAGAGGATACTCGCAAAATGGTAAGTCATTGGGTCGCTTTTTATAAGAAATATCGTCGTATTCTAGATTCTGATATTGTTCATTTACGTCGCCCTGATGGCAGAGACTGGGATGGTATCCTGCATGTTAATCCTGACATTCAACAGAAAGGCTTTCTGGCTGTGTATAACCCTCTTTTAACTGACATCGAACGCACTATTCGGGTACCATTATACTATACTGGTTTGCATGATAAAGTTCGGGTAAAAGAACAGGATGGCAAAGCCCGGACCTATACTGTTGACAGAGACTATTCTATCTCGTTGAAAATTAGAATACCCGCAAAAGGATTTAATTGGTATATCTTTGAATAAAGACATTTATAAATGATATGCATAACTTTTTAAAGATTCATTCTTTCATTATTTAACTCTGCCAATAACAGATTTACTTGACAACGTCTTATTTATATTGTATATTTGTAATCGACTATTGTCTTTTAGCTAAAAACCGGAATAGATGAAAAAAAGAATTGCTTTTTGCTATCATAGAGGATCTTCTTGTACCTTGGAATGGTACTATAATTTGACGACATAGACGTTTGGTGTCTATGGAAATAGACTTACAAAAACGATTTGGGGAATAAAGGCTGTGGATTTATTATAAATTCGCAGCCTTTATTGTTGCATAATATTGATATATTCGCTTTGGAAGGGCGTGCGAAAGTTTATAATAAACTAGGGTGACGTTTATAATAAACGATTCATTTATTTATTAGAAAAGGTTTAATCGATTATGAATAAAGAGTAAACACTTTTTGATTTATTTGAAACGCATTCATTGAAATGTTTTAATTTCAACTATTAATATGATAAACTATAATAACATATTCCGACT
>OGHA01001275.1_pt1 | contig 10991 bp, 10 predicted proteins | sample 1571361 | NCBI WGS metagenome assembly OGHA01 (sample SAMEA2581970, study PRJEB24529) | metagenome | biome: Human gut stool | place: China | collected 2011 | reverse complement strand
CGCTGCTTAACACAAAGGGGCGCACAAGACCCAGCAAAAAGACCGGAGCTGTATCAAGCCCTGAAAGGGCTTTACAGCTCCGGTCTTTTGTTTTTGCTATCTCATTCGCCGTCCGTCAGCTCTTTTACCAGCCTTGTCAGGGTGGCTACATAGGATTCGTTGGAGAACTGTTGTTCATATAGGCGGCGGCAGTTGTCGTGCATGGCAGCCAGCACCTCCGGGTGCTCGATGGCCCATGTCAGCTTGTCGGCCAGCTGCTGTGGGTCGTCGTCTTTGTAGAGGAAACCATCCACGCCCTCGGTGACCAGTCCGGCGGTGCCGGTGTGCTCCGATACGATGGAGGGCTTGCCGAAGATCAGACCCTCGGTGACGAAGGTGGGCATGGGGTCATCGCGGGAGGCGCACACTACGCAGTTGCACTGCTCCATCAGGGATTTGACCTCCGGGCGTTCCAGCCGCTTGCGGTAGAAAACGGTCTGGGGGTAGTCCCGCACCAGACTGTCCACGGCATTGTACATCCCCTTGTCGGCGGCTTTGCCCACAAAGAGGAAGGCGGCTTTCTCCCGCACCGCAGAGGGCAGCAGCCGGATGGCGTTGCACAGGATATCCGGGCCCTTGCGGTGCTCCAGCGAGCCTACCGTCACAAAGAGGGGACGCCCCCCGGCAAAGCTGATGTCGTAGCGGGGAAACTGTTCGGCGGCGTAGTCCGGCAGACCGTAGATCAATTGCTCGATTTCAAAATCCGGCCGGACGGAGTGCATGGCGGCGGTGGCGTGAGAGCCTACGGCGCAGGCGTGGATATTTCTGCCCAGCTCCTTGGGGATGCTGTGGGCGATGAAGGGATAGCCCGCAAAGGCATCGTGCAGCCACCACAGCACCGGCACAAAGGAGCCGTTCAGGGTGCTCACCACAGGGGCTTCCACCACCGTATTGGCCAGCACAAGGTCTGCGCTGGTGGCCAGCCCCCACAGGGCACTGGAAGTAACGCAGTCCGGGCGGGTGACCACGGCGGCTCCGGCATCCAGAAACAGCGGCAGAGAGCCTTCGTCCGAGGGACCCAGCACCACCACCTCAAAGCCTAAGCTGCGCAGCACCGGCACGGCGCTTACCAGCACGATGGGCGCGCCGGTCATGGTCAGCTCGTGGCTTAAGATCAGCGCACGGCGTCCCTTGGCGGAGAACACGTCATCGGCGCACAGCTCCCGGCGGAAGTGCAGCAACGCCTGCGGGATGCGGCAGCTGTGCTGCGCCATGGCATGGGCCAGACGCAGCAGCTCGGTAACGCTGTCCTTGCCACGGGCGGCGGCGCGCACTTCGTCCAGCAATGCGCGGGACACCAGTGCGCAGCGGCTGCCGGGCAGGTGCTGGGTGCTCAGGTACAGGGCGGTAGCGCCGTCAAAGCCAAAGGAGGCATCGCAGATCGCAAGGTCTGCGCCCTCCCGCAGGGCGGCGGCAAAATAGGTCAGGGCGGTGGGGGTGCACTCCACATCCTCGCTTACCAGCAGCACCCCGGCCACAGCGGGGGTCAGCTCGCCCTCCAGCTGTGTCACCAGACGGAACTTGCGGTGCAGCTGGTTTTGCAGCGCCGTTTCCAGCGCCTTGTGACGCCCCGGCGCGTAGACCAGAAGATAGGTGCTCTGGGTATCGGTATAGACCTGCTTGGACAATTGCTTGCGCTGCAGGGTACTGTAACTGGTGTACATGATCCAACTCCTCCGGGCAGAATATCGGGCGGGCTCAGTGGCCGCGCAGCAGGGTCAGCAGCTTGCGCAGCGGGGCGGTCAGCCGCCAGCTGCTGCTGGCGCGCATATTTTCCAGCGAGACCTGATATTCGTGCTGGATGCCCTGCAAGGTCAGCAGCTGCTGGTTCAGCCGCATACACTCGGCGCGGCTGGCCTGCAATACCTCGGCTGCTTCCTGCGCGGCGGTGGCGTTTTTCAACTTCAGGTCGTTCAGCGCCCGCAGCAGAGATTTGCCGGGCTGCTCGTGCAGAAAACGTCCCAGCGGGTAGTAGTGATAGTTCACCGCAAACTTCATGCCGGCACCAAAGCCGGTGGTGCAGTGCAGCGAAAGGTTGGGGTCTACGTCCAAAAACAGCAGGCTGTCCTCCTGCAATACAAGGCCGTTGACCGGCTGAAAGCTGATGCGCTCGTCCGAGATGGCAAGGTCAGTGATGCAGCAGGCCAGTTCGCCCGGGTCCAGCCGGACGGCGCGGGCGTCCTCCGGCAGAATAAAGGTGACCGATACCTCATGGGTCAGCTCATTATAGACATCCTCGGTGGCGACAAGGCATTCCCGGGGCGAAAAGCCGCTGCCGGTGTCATAGAACAGCTGCGGCAGAGTAAGGGTGATATTCTCGGCCTCGGCGCTGTGCCTGGAAAGCTCGGTCTGGCAGGTCAGCAGCTGCTGCTCCAGCTCCAGACACCGCTGCGCCAGCTGGGAAACACCCTCGTCCGAAAGCTTGAGCTGCTGCTCCAGCTCGGCAATGTGCGCCTGCATAGCAGCAGGGGTCACGGGGGCATCGTGGTTCATAACGGGATCCTCCTCTTCCTTATCCTAAGCTCGGCTGCACCGCAGCCGGAACATTCAGAATATCAGTGCCGTGGGGTGTAGTGTACCTGCGGGGTGTGCCGCCGGGCGGGGAACAGCTTGATGATCAGGTCCCGCCGCCGCTGCAGCAGGGCACAGACAAGCCAGATGGAGCCCAGCGAAAGGACATATTGCAGACAGATGCCCAAAACAGGGCGGTCGGCGTATTTCGCCGCGAACAGATACCACGGAATAGCGGTAAGCTCTACGGTATGTATGCAGAAGATGTACAGGGAGCGGCGGCCAATGGCCTCGAAAAAGCTCACCAGCGCGTTCCGGTGCCGGTTCAGCCGCAGAAACAGCCGGACGAACAGCAGGCCGGCAAGGCCGTCCAGCAGGATGCTGATGGGGCCTAAGGTCCACTCTGCCATGGAAACACAGTCGGTGATGCCAGTGGCAAAGGCAGCCACCGGGACCAGCAGAACGGCTGCCCACAGGATGCAGGACATCCGGCGGGACAAGGGCTGATCCAGCCAGTGCTGACGCTTGGCAAGGTAGCCAAGGTACAGGTACGGCGTGATCACCGCGCCTTGGATCAGGCAGAAGGGCAGCTCCCATACAAGGCTGGCACCCCAGCCCAGCAGGGCACAGCCGCCCACCGCCCATGGAATGTACCGCTCCGGGAAGATGTTCAGGATAACGTCCAGCGCGATCCAGCCCATCAGCAGCGCCAGCAAGTACCACATGGGCCCGCAGGAAAAGAACTCCTGCCCGAAGTAGGTGGCGGTGTGGGGCAGACCCAGCAGAAAGCCGCCCGCCACCTTGATGCTCTCGGTCAGGGAGCCGGGCAGATAGTGAAAGGTATTATAATGAATGATAAAATGCAGCACCGTGGTAAAGGCCGCAGTGTAGCAAAAGGGCTTGAGCAGGCTTTTGAGCTGCTGGTGGATGCACTTGCCGATGGAGCGCTTGCGGAAGCCGTAGCCGCTGGCGATAAAAAAGGCCGCCATCAGCGTTTCGCGGTAGACAAAGACCAAAAAGGCGGTCAGCGACAGGCCGTTCGACAACTGAAGCGGATAAAGCTCCGCCGTGTGCCCCAGCACGATGGCCAGCATCCCTGCGCCCTTGAGCATATCAAACATCCCGATGGAGCTGACAGTGCGGGGCTTGGTTGTTTCCATGAAAGATTCCTTCCCTGCGCCGGACCAATACCCCTCAAGAAAAAAGCCGGATACGGCGCAAACGATCGATTTTTATACAGCATTGCCATGATATATGGCTAGTATAATGCTTTTTATAGAGACTGTCAATTTTGTTTTGCAGTCCGCACCATACCGGAACTGGTATTTTGCGCTAAAAATTGTAGCATAGAAACCGGAAGATTGCAACGAAAGGTAGAATTTGGCCGGGCTGTGCCCTAAGATATGCAATTGAATGTTGTCAAAGAATGGAATTAAATGTTGCGGAAGTATTGCATTGCACTGGAAGATATTGTATACTGAGCACAGTTGAGCGCCCGGGCTGCGCCCCGAAGGACGGAGCCGGACACTGGGCAGGACAAAATGCTCCGGGAGGGTAAAATTATGGTCACATCGCTGTATCAGTCACTTTGTAATATGGAAACGATCTATGCGGACCGCGTGGCGATCCGGTATTATGACGAGGCAAAACAGGGCGTAACGGAGGTGTACTACCGCCAGTATGCCCAGGATCTGCGCAGGTTCGTCAGCTTCCTGCACAGTAAGGCAGGGGATGTCAAGGGGCAGCGGGTCGCGATCCTGGCTCGCAACAGCTACCACTACGTCATCTGCATGTACGGCACCGTGCTGGCGGGCGGTGTGGCAGTGCCGCTGAATATGGGCAAGAACTGGGACGAGATCCAGTACGAGCTGGATCTGGTGGAGCCGGTCTGTGTGCTGCAGGACGGTGAGTATCTGCAGCGGGAGCCTGCCCTGGCGGATGCATACAGTGCAAAGCTGGAGCCGATGGATGCCTTTACCGCCTTTGCCCCCGCACAGGATGTAAAGGAAGTGGAAGATCTTGCCGCGATGGCCTTTATCATGTTTACCTCCGGCACCACCGGCCGCAGCAAGGGCGTTATGCTGAGCCAGAAGAACCTGTTTACGGCCATGCCCGCCTTTCTGGATCCGTTTGATGATGTGCGCAAGGCGACCGGCTGGGACACCGATAAGTTCTGCTCGCTGTCCGCGCTGCCCATGTTCCACATCTCGGCCATGACCAGCCTGGTATCCTGGAGCATTACCGGCCACTGCATCAACCTGTGCAACGACCTCAAGTATTTCTACCGCGATATCGGCGCGATGCACAGCGAGGTGATGGCTGTGGTGCCGGTGCTGCTGAAGAGCCTGTATAAGGATGTGATGAAGGGCCGCCGCGACCGCCTGAATGGCCTGTGCGTCCTGACCTGCGGCGCAGCCATGTTCGACCCCCAGATGCTCAAGGACCTGATGGACAAGGGCTTCTTTATTGCCCAGATGTACGGCATGACCGAGACCTGCGGCGATGGTGCCTGGAACTCCTCCCAGGAGGAAAAGCACCTGACCAGCGTGGGCCATGTGGATAACAGCTGCGAGTATAAGCTGGACGATGGCGAGCTGTGCATGCGCGGCACCCCCATCATGCTGGGCTACTATAAAGACCCCGAGGCCACGGCTGAGGTCATCGACAAGGACGGCTGGTTCCACACCGGCGACATCGCCCGGCTGGAAGAGGACGGCTATATGTACCTGACTGGCCGCAAGAAGAACCTGATCATTCTGGACAGCGGCGAGAACATCAGCCCCGAGGAGTTGGAAGGTCTTGTGGAAAAATGCCCCGCTGTGCAGGAGTGCATCGTGAAGGAAATGGGCAAAAAGATCGGCGCTGTGGTGTACTGCCCGCAGGACAAGCAGCAGACCGTGCAGGAGCATATCACCGAGATGAACCGTACCCTGCCGCTGTATAAGCGCATCGGTGTGGTAGAGTTCAGTGCAGAGCCGCTGCCCCGCAACGCCACGGGTAAACTGCTGCGCTGAGTATAAAATAGATGGGATAAAACGGAAAGGAAAACTACAATGGGCAAATTTGTGGAAAACATGTACGACGCTATTACGCTGGGCATGGAAAAGGAATTTCCCCAGCGCGTGGCCTTCCGCTACTATACCGAGGAGACCGACACCGTGACCACCGTCCTTTTTAAGGAGCTGGCACAGGATGTCCGCCGGACGGTCACCTACCTGCAGAGCACCATCCCGGATGTGAAGGGCAAAAAGGTCTGCCTGCTGAGCAAGAACAGCTACGAATATGTGGTAAACACCTTCGGCGCGATCATGGCAGGCTGCGTGCTGGTGCCGATGAACCAGCGCAAGAGCTGGGCAGAGATGTCTCACGAGCTGGAGCTGGTGGAGCCCGCCGCCATCCTGACCGACGGCGAGGACTACGGCAACAAGGCACAGCTGGAAGCCGCCTATGGCAGCCTGCTGCGTCCCATGGACGGCTTCCGCAGCTATGAGCCGGCGGCGGAGCTGCACCCCATCGGTCACGATGACCTGATGGTGCTGATGTTCACCTCCGGCACCACCGGTCTGAGCAAGGGCGTTATGATGAGCGAGCGCAACCTGTTCAGCGCAGGTCATGTGCTGTGGGCCATCTCCGCACAGCTGGAGGACAAGATCAGCCAGAAGGAGCCCCTGCCCGGCCACTACATGGTGCTGCCCATGTTCCATCTGGGCGCTTTCATCGACCTGTTCTCCACTACCGTCATGGGCTGGCCGCTGAACCTGGGCAACGATATCCGCAACTTCTACCGTGATATCCAGAAGATGCCCAGTCAGGTCATGTCTGTGGTGCCGATGATCATGAACTCTCTGCACAAGGATGTGATGCGCGGCCGCAAGGATCGCTTGGGCGATCTGTGGGTGCCCATCGGCTCCTCTGCCATGTTTGACCCGCAGGTGCTGCTGGATATGGCGCACAACGGGATGTTCGTCATCCAGTGCTACGGCGCTACCGAGACCTGCGGTGCCGGCATCATCAACTTTGCACAGGACGAAAAGCACATTGGCGCCGTGGGTCAGGGCAGCGAGTACATGGACTACAAGATCGAGCCGGACGGCGAGCTGTGCATGCGCGGCGACTGCGTGATGATGGGCTACTATAAGGACCCGGAGGGCACCGCAGAGGTCATCGACAAGGACGGCTGGGTGCACACCGGCGACCTTGCCCGGGTGGATGAGGATGGCTACTACTACATCACTGGACGCAAGAAGAACCTGATCATTCTGGACAGCGGCGAGAACATCAGCCCCGAGGAACTGGAGGGGATGTTAGAAAAATGTTCCGCTGTACAGGAATGTATCGTAAAAGAACTGGGCAAAAAGATAGGTGTTGTGGTATACTGTGAAAAGGAACACCAGCAGACCGTGCGGGACTTTGTTGCCCAGATGAACCGCACCGTCCCGCTGTACAAGCGCATCGGTGTGGTGGAGTTCAGCGAAACGCCGCTGCCCCGCAACGCTACGGGCAAGCTGGTGCGCAAGTAAAACGCAACAGAAAGGAAGCATAATACGATGGAACGTGCAGAAATCATTTCTCAGATCACGGCTATTCTGGAGGATGTCGCAGAGGTATCACCGGAGGATGTGACCGAAAGCAGCGTCCTGATGGACGATCTGGATCTGTCCTCTATGGAGATTTTGACCATTGTGGCAGATCTTGAGGAGACCTTTGGTCTGCGCATCCCGGAAAAGGAGCTGCGCAACTTTGTCACCATGGGTGATCTGGTGGATTATCTGGCAGCAAACGTGGGGTAAAAACCAATGGAAACACAACAGCGCTCGACGGAATATAACTTTCAGGGAATCATGTATTTTTTTCGTCGGGAAAAGATCCAGTGCCGGTACCAGTTCTCGCTGCGGGATGCGGTGGATATCACCCTCTTGCAGCGGGCACTGACCACGGCTTTGGCAAGTGCGCCTTATTACACCCAGCGTCTGGTGCAGGAAAAGCGGGAGATGTGGCTGGAGCCCAACACGGAGCCCTGCCTTGTGTACCCCGGCAGCACCATGCGCAATATCCCGGAGGAAACGAACGGCTATCTGTTCTGCGTCAGCTGCGAAGGGGATACCGTCTATTTTGACTGGTACCACTTCCTACTGGACGGCCACGGGGTATCGCCCCTGTTCACCAGCATTCTGGAGCAGTACTGCAACCTGCGTTACGGCACTGCCTTTGCGGTGCAGCAGATCGTGTGCGACCCGCCCTACGATATGGAGGCCATGCTGGCAGAGTATCCGCCCGTGGAGGCCGGGACCGATGCCATCCAGCGGGACGTGGTGCAGACTTATGAGGGTGCGCTGCGCCGCACCCGGGTGTGCTTGAGCAAGCAGAGCCTTGTGGAAAAAGCACTGGCAAACAATGCAAAGCCGGTAAGCGCCCTGATGGGGCTGTTGTGCATGGCTATGCGGGAGTATCTGGGCAAGGAGAAGATCCAGTATTCCTACTCCTCCGATACCCGCGATGTGGCTGGTGTGCCGAACGCACTGTACAACTGCGTATGCAGCTTTGAGCATACGGTGCAGCTGCAAGCAAAGACCCGCCTTGCGGATCTTGTATCTGATATCGATGCAGATATCAAGCGGGACTTGCAACCGCAGTCCAAGCGCCGCCGCATGACCGAGCAGATGGGCTGGGTGTACAAGGTGGACCAGCAAAAAGCGCCCCTGCGCATCAAGCAGCGGGTGTTCCAGATGGGCGAGTACATCGGCGGCACCATTTCGGATTTCTGGCTCAGCTATCTGGGTAATCCGCTGATGCCCGCCACCCCGGAACTGACACAGTACACCACGGATTTTGGTGTCTGGGTGCCGCCGGATGGCGCATCCGTGGGCGTGGAAGCCGCCAGCCTGAACGGAAAGATCATCCTGTGCATCCACAACAAGGCACCCAACCCGGGTCTGGCCGAAACCCTCCGCAAGACCTTTGAAAACGAAGGCGTCGCAGTGCTGGAAGCCGAGGATCTGGACTGAGAAATACATATCATAAAAGCAAAGGGCTGCTGCACGTTTTTGTGCAGCAGCTTTTTTGCTGTGTTTTGTAAGAAAATCCGGTTGCAAAGCTGCGAAAAAATGGTTAAATAGAGAAAGGATATTTCCGTAAAGAGAGGAACACCATGGAACAACAGAACACACGCCTGCGCAATGCGGGCTTTGCGACCTTTTTCTTCAGCGGCATCTGCGCCATCAGCGCAGGTGTGGTGGTCAGCCTGCTGCAGGAGCGCTACGGCTTTGCCTACGGCATGACCGGTACGCTGCTCTCCCTGATGAGCGTGGGCAACCTGCTGGCGGGGCTGCTGATGGGCATGCTGCCCAGTGCGCTGGGCATGAAACGCAGTGTGTTGCTGCTGACCATCGGCTATGCGGTGGGCTACGCCGTCATGGGGCTGACCGGCGCAGTGGCGCTGCTGGCAGCGGCCTTTTTTGTGGTGGGCATCGCTAAGGGCAGCGTCATCAATACCTGTACCATTCTGGTCAGTGATCACTCCGCCGACCGCACCCGGGGCATGAACCTGATGCACAGCTGCTATGCCTGCGGCGCACTGCTGTGTCCTTTCTTGATCGCGGCAGCAGCCCGGGTAAGCACCGAGCTTGCGGTCTTTCTGCTGGCGGCGATGGGGCTTATACTCTGGCTGGTGTACGTCTTTACCCCGCTGCGCGGCGGCAAAAGCAGCGCGAAAAAAGAAGCCATCGACTGGAGCTTTCTGCGCTCTGCCCGCTTCTGGCTGCTGACCGGGCTGCTGTTCTTCCAGAACGCCGCCGAGCAGAGCGTCAACGGCTGGATGGTGACCTACTTCAAAGGCAGCGGCATCATTGCGGGCACGCTGGCGGCCTACACCGTTACCGTGATGTGGGGCGCTACGCTGGTGGGACGTCTGCTCATCGCCTTTGTGTTCCCCTTAAAAAAGCCCCGCAAGGCCATGGTGGGCATGAGCGTGCTGTGCACCGTGTTCTATGTGCTGCTGGTCATGGCGCACACGCAGGGCGCAGCCATTGCGTTGCTGTTCGCCTTTGCCATCTCGATGTCCGGGCTGAACCCCACCGCCGTGGCCAGCGCAGGCCGCATGACCAGTGTGACCAGCATGGGCATCATGCTGCCGGTGGCCTCCAGCGGTGCCATCCTGATGCCGTGGGTCATCGGCATTGTGGCCGAGCGTGCGGGGCTTGCCGCCGGTATGGCCTCCAACATCGTGCCCTGCGTGGGGCTGGTGGTCTTTACCCTGCTGGTGGCAAGACTGCCGGAGGAATAAGAAATGAGGTTCTGCTGACGCAGAAATGATGTGCTGACGCAATGATGTTTGCGCTCTGCGCAAAATGATGTGCCGCCGGTGCGGCAATGCCAGTTTATAAGAGCAATGCCGGGCAGCCTGCGGGCTGTCCGGCATTGCATTTTCACAGGAGAGGGCGTGGAGGATATTTTAAATCGTTTTGTGTCAGCCCTCAATACCTCTTGCTTTGGCGCTGAACTCGCAGCCGCAGTAGTCCTGCCGGTACAGGCCGTACTGCTCCGAAAGCTGTAGGCTGCGCAGGTAGCCGTTGTGCTTTTTGAAGTCCGAGGGCAGATGCTTTACGCCAAATTCTTCCTCCAATTCCTGCCCAATGGCGTTGATGCGCACAGCGTCCTTGTGGGGGCTGATGGACAGGGTGGTGGTGAACCAGTCAAAGCCATTGTCCCGGGCGTACTGCGCCGCGCGGCGCATCCGCAGCCGGTAGCAGACGGTGCAGCGGCTGCCGCGCTCCGGCTCGTTTTCCAGCCCGGCTACGGCGGCGTAGAACTGCTGCGGGTCGTAGGTGTCCTCCACCACGGTCCCCCCCAGCGGGTGGGCTGCCGCCACGAACTTTTGCAGCTCCTCGCCCCGGCGGTAGTACTCTGCCGCCGGCCATGTGTTGGGGTTATAGTACAGCACCGTGATCTCAAAATACCGGCACAGCTGCTCCAGCACGGCACTGGAGCAGGGGCCGCAGCAGGCGTGGAGCAAAAGGCGCGGGCGGGTATCGCCAAGCCCCGCCAGCACAGCGTCCATCTGCTGGGCATAGTTGCGTTGTGTTGCCATTGGTATCATCCTTTGCTATAATGGTCTTGCCTACATTATAGCATATTTTACGATGAAATACAGGAGGTTTCCCCCATGACAGAAGAAAAGATCGCCCGCATCAATGCGCTGGCCAAAAAGAGCAAGACCACCGGCCTGACCGAGGCCGAAAAAGCCGAGCAGCAGGCGCTGCGGCAGGAGTATCTGGCCGACATCAAGGCCAGCCTGCGCAGCCAGCTGGAGCGCACGTCCATTCAGGAGCCGGACGGCACCATCCACAAGGTGACCCGCCGCACCGACCTGACCGGGGAGCGCAGCTGAGCGCGGAAGAATCGTTTGGATTTCGGGGCACAGAACCGTCTGCGGGCGTTTCTGT
>OGHA01001261.1_pt1 | contig 11080 bp, 8 predicted proteins | sample 1571361 | NCBI WGS metagenome assembly OGHA01 (sample SAMEA2581970, study PRJEB24529) | metagenome | biome: Human gut stool | place: China | collected 2011 | reverse complement strand
AACAATGCCCCGGGATGGTTCTTCACCTATACGAAACAGGTGAGCATCGAGAAAGACAAGGACTATCCGCTGACCGCCGCAATGAAGCAGCAGGTACGCGAACTGACGCTTATCATCAAACCGACGGGGGATGCCGCCGGACGCATCACGGAGATTGTTGCCCATCTGACGGGTGCAGCCGGAACACTCGACTTCGCTACCGATACCTACGGAGCCGCTTCAAACGTCGTGCTGCCCTTCACCAAGATTACCGAAGGTGACGATGCCGGCAAGTGGAAAGCCACGGTGCGGCTGCTGGGTGTGACCGGCACGGAACAACTGCTGACGGGTGAAATCCGCTATGCTGACGGCAACCCGAGCCCCACCACGCTGAAAAGCGACCTCACGGAAGCCCTCAAGGATTTCAACACCGGAAAGGGCGAATCGCTGACCCTCGGCGGAACGCTGGTTGAGACTCCCGAAGGCATGGAAGTGGACGGAGCCGAAATCAACGGCTGGGAAGAAGTGAAAGGTGATGATGTAAATGCTGATTTGTAAATAATAAAATTATAGATATAATGAAGACAAGATTTTTTACACTTGTAGCGCTCGCCCTCGCGCTGGTAGCCTGCAACAACGACAACGAGAACCTGAACGGTGACCCCGTGGCCGCCCAGTTTACCGCCAACATCGCCCCCGCCACCCGCGCCAGCGGAACCACCTGGACTGCCGGCGACCGTATCGGCATCACCGACATCGGCTACGATTCCCAGTACGGCAACGTGCCTTTCATCCTGAAGAACGGGAAATTTGAGGCAGAAGGAAAGGTCATCTATATCGAAGATACAAAGACCCATACTTTCCGCGCCTACTATCCGTACAATGCGGCGGGAGGCATCCTCACAGCCACGACCGATGCCACGGCGCAGCAGAACCAGCCTGCCATCGACTTCCTCTTTGCTTCAGGAGCCACGGGAGACAAAAAAAGCCCGGTAGTGAGCTTCACCGACAAAACCGGCAAAGGCGGTGAAGACAACTCCTTCCACCACCGCATGAGCCGGATAACCCTTACCTTCGAGGCGGGCGACGGCGTGGATTTCAGCGTGGTCAAGCCTGAACGTTACACGCTGGACGGATTGTTACTCACCGGTACGTTCAACACGGCCGACGGTATTGCCACCGCAGACAACGGGGCACAGACCGGAGAACTGGCCATGAATTTGGCAGACGGCAATCTCACGTCATCGATCATCCTCTTCCCGCAGACAGTTGCATCCCTGCCGTTGGTTGTGAATTACAAAAGTCAGGAATATCATGCCACACTCACCGTGCCCGAAGGCGCACTGCAGGCGGGCAACAACTATACCTATACCGTCAAGGTACGCAACAAAGTCCTTGAAGTCAGCGAAGCCACCATTGCAAAGTGGAACGATATAGACGGTGGAGATGTGGGTGCTGACCTGTAGGATGTTAATAATTAATCGATTAGAATAAAGAATTATGAGACATAGATTATTTATCCCCGCAGCCACCGCACTGCTGTTCGCCCTCGCCGCCTGCACACAGGACGAACTTGCTGGCGATAACCGTCTGCCCGAAGGTGAATACCCTGTATTCATCCGTGCCACCGGACTGTCCGTAGAAGCAACGCCGCTGGCAGCCTCTTCCACCCGTGCCGCTGTGGACGGCGACTGGCAGGGCGTCACTTCCGTGGCACTCAAGATGGGCGATGCGGTAAAGGAATACACCGTAACGGCTTCTACCGATTTCAAGAGTGCCACGCTTTCACGCGAGAACGACCCGTACTACTGGACCAGCCGCGACCCGATTACCATATCGGCATGGTGGCCCTTCAACAAGGCCGACATCACACAGATGCCTGCCGTGAAGGTTGCCGAAGACCAAAGCAAATTGGCTGACTTCCAGAACAGTGACTTCATCTCTGCTGAGAACCGGAAAGTGGAATTTAACAACCCGACTCTTGAATTTACCCACCGCACGGCACGCGTGACAATCGAACTGAAGCCCGGCACGGGATTCACAAGCGTGGACGGTGCCACGGTGAGCCTCGTGAGCCTGTCCGCCGATAACGGCAACCCGACTGCCATCAAGACCTACAACGCAAGCGGCAACACCTACGAGGCACTGACTGCCCCGCAGACCGTTGTGGCAGGCAAGCCGTTCGTCCGGGTGGAACTCGGCGGCGGCACCTTCTACTTCCGCCCGCAGAACAACGTCGTATTAGAGGCTGGCAACCGCTATTCTTACACCGTTAAGGTGAACGCCACCGGCCTGACGTTAGAGGGTTGCACCATCGGCAGCTGGGTTGACGGCGGCGGCGAGAGTGGTGAGGCTGAGGATTTGGGCTACAACTACGACAGCAACACCAAGACCTACACGGTCTATAACGCAGACGGCCTGATGAATGTAGCCGAATTAGTGAACGGAGGTAAGACCGACATAAACATTACCCTCGACAAAAACATTGACCTCACAGGCAAAGGCTGGACGCCGATAGGCACAGACTACGACAACTCATACACCGGCACCTTCGACGGCGGCGGCCATACCATCACGGGGCTAACCGTTACGACAAATGACGAATATGCGGGTCTGTTCGGCTATCTCGGTAATTTCAATAATGGCGCCGCTACGGTGAAGAATGTGGTGATGGATGGCATACAGATAACATGCAATCACAGGTCGGGTTATGCCGGCGGCGTGGCAGGATATAGCTGGGGCACCATTGAAAACTGCTCGGTGTCGGGCAGCGTCAGCGGCACGATGTATGTCGGCGGTGTGGTGGGTGTTCAAAGGGACGGTTCCATCACCGGATGCAGTTCCTCTGCCACAGTGAAGGGAACGATCAAAGTCGGCGGCGTGGCAGGTCAGACGATTTTTGGTGCCACCTTGACCGCTTGCTATGCCACAGGCAACGTGAACATAGAAATAGACCGCACACAGGATATCTCTGGCGGCGGTCTGGTAGGATTCAACGACGGAATCAGCCTCCTTTCCTGCTATGCCACGGGCAACGTAACCAGTACTGGTAGTAGCACTGGCTATGTACATATCGGCGGCTTTTTGGGAGATAACTACATTACCGTGACCGCCTGCTATTGGAAGAACAATCATGAACAAGGTATCAGCTACAATAGGGGAAGCACCAATGTCACGAAGGTGGACGGCACTAACGTTACCTGGGAGAATGCCGTTGATGCCATGAACACCGCCTTGCAGAACGCAGGCTCAGAGTGGCGTTACGAACTTAAAGGAGCATTGCCCACCTTGATGAAGCAGTAAACCGTCGGGGGAAATGTTCCGCCCGCAACGGAAAGAACCAGAGTAATAAAATAACAGATATTATGAGGATAAGATTTTTTGCACTTGCAGCGCTCGCCCTCTTATTGGGCGCCTGCACGCAGGACGAAGCGGGCTTCCTACCGGAAGGGGCGGAAGGCACACCCATCGTCTTCACCGCCACGGGGCTGAATCCCGCCGCGACAGCCACCGCCGGCACCCGTGCCCCCGCGAATGGCAATTGGACGGGTGTGCAGAGCGTGGCAGTTCTGATGGACGGCATGGTGAAGACGTACAACGTGACGCCCTCCACCGCCGACCCCACCAGCGCCACGCTGACCTCCACCGACCCGTACTACTGGACCAACCACAACGACATCACCGTCACAGCGTGGTGGCCCTACACCGCTGGCGAGACAACCCCACCTGCGGTAAAGGTAAAAGCCAACCAAAGTGCCCAGAAAGACTTTGAGACCAGCGACCTCATCGTAGCCGACGGACAGAAGGTGATCTACGGTAGCCCCACGCTCCGCTTCACCCACCGCACGGCGCGAGTGACCGTCGTTCTGACGGACTACACCGAGGGGCTGGCATCCGTGCAGTTGACGGGTCTCTCCACCGAAGGCGACAACCCGGATATAATCGTCCCGTATGACAAGGGCAGCAACACCTACACCGCCATCGTCGCCCCGCAAAGTGTGGCAGCTGGCACAGCCTTCATTACCAGCACCTTCACTAACGGCAAGACCTTCGTTTATAAGATGAAGAATGCTACCGACTGGCAGGCGGGCGGTGAATATACCTACACCGTCTCCCTCGCTGCGGCAAAAGACCTGGGCTATACCATAGAGAGCAACGGCAGCTACACCGTGACCTCCGCTGATGGCCTGATGAATATAGCCGAATTAGTGAACGGAGGTAAGACCGACATTAACATTACCCTCGACAAAAACATTGATCTGACGGGCAAAGGCTGGACGCCGATAGGCACAAGCTTCGATAACTCATACAAAGGCACTTTCGACGGCGGCGGCCATACCATCACGGGGTTGACCGTTACGACAAATGACCAATTTGTGGGTCTGTTCGGCTATCTCAATAGAGCTGGTATGGTGAAGAACGTGGTGATGGAAGGCATACAGATAACAAGCAATCACATGTTTGGCTGTACTGGCGGCGTGGTAGGATATAGCTGGGGCACCATTGAAAACTGCTCGGTGTCGGGTAGCGTCAGCGGCACAGATTGTGTCGGCGGTGTGGTGGGTTCACAAAAGGCCGGTTCCATCATCGGATGCAGCTCCTCTGCCACTGTGAAGGGAAAGCACTATGTCGGCGGTGTGGCAGGAGAAAAATGGGGCACCATGACAGCTTGCTATGCCACAGGCAACGTGACCTTAGAAATAGCTTCCCAAAAGAATAACTTTGGCGGCGGTGTAGTGGGATTAAACGGAGGAAGCCGCGTCCTTGCCTGCTATGCCACGGGCAACGTAACCAGTACGGGTAGCAGCACCGGCAATGTGCATATCGGCGGCTTGTTTGGAGATAGCTACACCACCGTGACCGCCTGCTATTGGAAGAACAATCAGGAACGAGGCTATAAGACCGCCCCCGAATCCACGAAGGTGGACGGCACTTACGTTACCTGGCAGAAAGCCGTCGATGCCATGAACACCGCCTTGCAGAACGCAGGCTCAGAGTGGCGTTACGAACTTAATGGAGCATTGCCTACCTTGAGGAAGCAGTAAACCGTCGGGCGGAAAAAGTTCCGCCCGCAACGGAAAGAACCGAAGTATAACCCCAATAAAGAAAGGAGGACGTGATGGAACACACGGAGAATCCACCATATTGGTTTTGGCATCAAGGCATTGTCAATAATAATATAGTCTCCAGTGTAAATATGGAAGCTGTAAGCCGGACATTGTCAAGATTGGTGCTCATTAAAGACAACAAATCAAGTATTTAAATTAAAAACATGGGACTTTTTCACAGAGGCAAGAAAAATAATGACGATGAGCCGGACAGTGTTCAAACCAATTCATTCTCTGATATTATGAATGGTTTGCAGTACGCCGTAAACTGTGCACAAGATACATTACAGAATCATCAGATACAAAATCTGACCAGACTTTTTGAAGGAACAAATGCAAATAACGCAAATACGTTCCAATCAAAAAAAATCATGGTTGGAGACAAGACTATTGATATTCCACTTATAGCCTTGATATCCCATCATTATCTTGCAATGGATAATGTGCAGATAAAGTTCAAGGCGAAGGTCGGAAGCGTGGAATCACAGATTCCGGAAAACAACTTGCTGTTATCCAGTCCGCACAGAGCCAATCTCCAGATGCAGATGAGCAACATAAAACCAGATACAGATGATATCATGGAGGTTTGCGTCAATTTTAAAGTTCAGGAGACTCCGGAGAGTATTTCCCGAATCATTGACGATTTTGTAAAAAATATCTAACAATTTTAAAATTCAAATGTTATGGCAGAAGAAATAAAGAACCAAGGGCAACAAGAAAATGCGGAAAACTTGAATGAAAATGTAAGCGGACAGGCGAAAGAAATTATCTCCGCTGCATTGGAAGAGACTCAAAACAGAGAAACTTCTCCAGTTCTTAAAGCAGATTCAAACGTGACTGACAAATTCAAGGGGCTTCCCATGCGGGAACTTATTGCAGCTCCACTTATTGCAGCAGCCGAAGCACAACAGGAATTGGCAGCGACAGCATGGAATTTCTACCAGCAAATTGCATTTGATGGTAAAAGCGGCAATAAAGCGCGTATATTGGAATTCGATGTCGAAAGACCGATACAGCAGGATGGAAAAATGACAACAATGTCACAAAGTGTCAAGGCTCCGTTTATAGGATTGGTGCCTATTCCTTCCCTGCTCATAGATCGCGTGGATGTCGATTTCCAGATGGAGGTTACCGATACATCAAACGTAAAAAGCACTACCAACGCAGAAGTAGAGGCAAAAGCTTCTGCAAAACATTGGTTTATAAATGCGGAAATCAGCGGCAAAGTCACGACCGCCCGCGAGAACACCCGCATGACCAACCAAACGGCAAAATACCAGATACATGTGACAGCCAGTCAGCAGCCGCAGACCGAAGGTCTGTCTAAACTGATGGATATAATGGCATCATGTATCGAGCCTATAACAAACGAAAGTAACAGTAAGTAAATATATGAATTTGATTCAAGCATTAAGATTGCCAAACAGTCAAGCAGTAATGACAAATATTGCACGGTTTCATTATCAAAATATTTATAATGTAGGTTTGACCCCTCCGATTTTCACGCAAAGTAATTTGACATTTCAAATAAAAGGATATACCCGTAACTATCGTTTTCTTAGATTAGACTACGCCTGTGTCATATATATTGCGGATAGAATAGCAGTCGTTGCTTCAAATGGCATAGATACTTTAAGTTCAGGTTTTTCGGGGTGTTATATGGCCAGTTTTAGGCACAATGGCATTAGGTATGTTGCTCATATTCCAACGCCTAACAATAGTATTAAAACATCATGGAATCGGGCGGTTAAAAATCGAATAATAGATAATGTTGTTCTTTTTAAACCTACTGAAGGATTGGCGAGAATCCCAGGAACCATTGGTATTTGGGGAATTATAACATTTAACGATAGATGTTATCGGCTTGATGTAAATGAAAACGCTCCTCCAAGTCAAGCCATACGTGGCCAAAGAATTTTTAACTCAATCCCGAGAAATCCCATACTAACAGAAATTCCACCTATCGCCGGTGGTCAGATGCCTTAATAATTATAACAATTGTAAATAAGGGAAGAATGGTTGTTTCATTGAGGAGTAGAATTCTATTCGGATATATAATTCTGGTGGCGGTCATAGGCAGCATGGCCGCCATTCTCATCCATGAACCTGCGAAGTTCCACGACCTATATGCGTATTTTAAATAACGGTATTTACACAAACAGCAAATGAGCGAACAATTCGTTACCACTACCAAGCATTTCCGCAAGATGCTTGCCGCAGGCTATCTGTTGATAGTCCTGCTGGTGGGCGGCATCATCTGCACGTGGCTCGGAGAATGGCGCGACTTGGAGTTGCTGGAACGGGAGAACCGTGAAATCAACCGCTTCCGCAAGGAAACACACGATGCGTATGTGGGTGTGGTGGAGTTGTCTCTTTTGGGCGAGTCGGTGCTGGAATGGGACGATAAGGATGTGGCGGCATACCGGCGGCAACGGATGACGGTGGATAGTATGCTTTGCCGCTTCAAGAGCCATTACGAATCGGTGCGCATAGACAGCGTGCGCCACTTGCTGGAGGACAAGGAAAAGCGGCTGTGCGCCATCATGGAGGCTCTGGAACAACAGGCGGACATCAACCGCCGGATAGCCAAGCAGGTGCCGGTGATAGTGCAAACGAGCAGGCAGGAAGAGCCGAAGAAACAGAGGAGGAAAGGTTTTCTCGGGTTGTTCGGCAAGAAACAGGAAGCACCTCCGACGACGACCACCACGATGCTCTACACACTGAACCGTGATATGATAGCGCAACAACGTGCCCAAAGCCATCGTCTGTCGGAATATGCCGACAGCCTTGCCAGCCGCAATGCAGAACTGAACCGCCAACTGCAAACCCTTATCCAGCAGATGGACCACAAGGTGCAGGCTGACTTGCAGGAACGTGAGGCGGAAATATCCGCTATGCGTGAAAAGTCGTTCTTGCAGGTAGGTATCATAACGGGTGTCATGCTGCTGTTGCTCATTATTTCATACATCATCATTCACCGCTATGCCACCCGCATCAAGCAGTACAAACGTAAGACAACAGATTTAATCGGGCAACTGCAAAAGTCCGTAAAACAAAACGAATCGTTGATAGCCTCACGCAAGAAAGCGATGCACACCATCACCCACGAGCTACGCACACCACTGACTGCCATACATGGATATGCGGAACTGATGCAGGACAACGAAGAAGAAAAGATAAGCGGTTATGCGGACAATATCCTGCAAGCCTCCAAGAGAATGACCGACATGCTCAACTCCCTGCTTGACTTCTTCCGCTTGGACAGCGGCAAGGAACAGGCGAATGTCCGTCCGTTTCGTTTGGAAAACATCGCGGAGCTGTTGCAAACGGAGTTTACGCAACAAGCAGAAGCAAAAGATCTTAAACTTACCATCGAGTGCCCGGAGGGTATTATCCTGAATGGCGACAAGGAGCGCATCATACAGATATGCGACAACCTGCTGGGCAATGCCGTCAAGTTCACGAATGCCGGAAGCGTTTCACTTGTCATAAGCTATGACGGCAATAGGCTGACCCTTGTAGTAGAGGACACCGGAACCGGCATGAGTGCGGAAGAACAACAGCGAGTGTTCGGAGCGTTCGAGCGGCTTTCCAACGCCGCCACGCAAGACGGTTTCGGATTGGGGTTAAGCATTGTGAAACAGATAGTCGGGATGCTTGGCGGCACTATACGCTTGGAAAGCGAAAAAGGAGAAGGCAGTCGTTTTACTGTGGAGTTGCCAATGAACACTGCCGATATTGGTATTGAAGAACAGACAGCCGCAGAAAGTCTGGCTCATATAGAAAGACCTTATTCTGTCATCGTATTGGACGACAATCCGATGGTATTATCCATGACAAAGGAAATGTATGCTGGTATAGGTGTGCATTGCGACACGTTCACCACTATTGGCGATGCAATGGAAGCCATGCGGCAGCACACATACGACCTCATGATAACCGATATGAAGATGCCGGAGATTAACGGCTATGAGGTGTTGGAGTTGTTACGCTCGTCAAGTGTCAGCAACTCGAAAGAGATTCCCATTGTCGTGGCGACCGCCTCCGGCAGTTGCAGCGAAGAGGAGCTGTTGGAAAATGGATTTACCGCCTGCCTGTTCAAGCCATTTTCCATTTCCGAACTGGTTGCTGTATCAGACAAATGCCTTTTGACAAGTACGGACAAGGATGAACTTCCCGACTTGTCCTCTCTGCTTGCATATGGTGACAAACGGGCGATGCTCGACCGTTTGATAACCGAAACAGAAAAGGATATGCAGGCTGTCCGGGAAATCATGGAGAGGAATGACCGCAAGGCGTTGGACGAATGGATACACCGTCAGCGAAGTTCATGGGCTGTTATCCGTGCTGACAAACCCTTGTGGAACCTGTATGAACTGCTGCATCAAGAATCTGAATGTTCCGAAATGGAATTGCGGAAATGCGTGGATGCCATGCTTCGTATGGGAACAGTTATCATAGAACTTGCGCAAAAGGAAAGGAGGTTGTCGGATGAAAGTATTTGTGATTGAGGACAACCCCGTCTATAACGATTATGTCTGCAACCTGCTGAAGAAAGACAGCTTCGATACTATGTCGGCATATAATCTTGCCACTGCCAAGAAACTATTGGCAAAGTCAGAGGTGGATGATATTGTCGTTGCCGACCTACGCCTCCCCGACGGTGAAAGCATAGAGTTGTTACGGTGGATGCGTGCCAACGACAAACAACAGGTGTTTATCGTTATGACCAATTACGGGGAGGTGCATACGGCAGTGGAAAGTATGAAGCTCGGCTCAAAGGATTACATACAGAAACAGTTGTTGGAGGATAAACTGATACCGCTTATCCGCACCCTGCAAAAAGAACATGAAAAGCGACTACAATGGAACATTCCGATATTCGTCCGGCAGGGCGAAGCCTATCAGAAAATCAAGAAACGTGTGCGCCTTGTAGCCACCACCCGGATGAGCGTGCTGATACTGGGCGAGAACGGTACGGGCAAGGAACATATCGCACAACATATACACCAACAAAGCAAACTTGCCGATAAACCTTTTGTGGCAGTGGACTGCGGAGCCTTGTCCCCGTCATTGATACAATCCGCCTTCTTCGGACACGTCAAGGGCGCGTTTACGGGTGCCGAAGCAAACAAGACGGGGTATTTTCTGGAAGCGGATGGCGGCACGCTGTTCCTTGACGAAGTGGGCAACCTAACAATGGAGATGCAACAGATGCTGCTCCGCGCCATACAGGAACGCCGTTACCGTCCCGTCGGAGCAAAGGAGGACAAAACAGCCAACGTGAGGATAGTGGCTGCAACCAACGAGGATTTGCAGAAAGCCGTAACGGAAAAGCGGTTCCGGCAGGATTTGCTCTATCGCTTGCAGGAGTATGTGATAACCATGCCGCCCTTGCGCGACTGCCCGGAAGACATCATGCCATTGGCCGAGTTCTTCCGTGAAATGGCAAACCGTGAGTTGGAACGTGAAGTAAAAGGTTTTGCCGCATCTGCCCGTAATGCCCTGCTCGCCCATGCGTGGCCGGGCAACGTGCGCGAGTTGAAACAGAAGATACAGACGGCAGTCCTGCAATCAGAAGGCGATATGATAACCGAAGCCGATTTGGAACTTGACAATGAACCGTCCGCTACTTCCGCTTGTTTTACATTGAAGAGCGGGGATGAAGAAAGAGGACGTATCCTGCGTGCTTTGAAACAAGCAGCCGGTAACAAGAAAATGGCTGCAAAGATACTGGGTATCGGCAGGACAACGCTGTATAATAAATTGGTAGAATATGGATTGAATGAAGAAAACTGACCGGAGTATGGCTGTAAATGGCAATAATTGATTAACTTTGCAATTGTATTTCAGAAAATAGCAGGCGATTGGGTAACTTTTCGCCGATGATATAGACATAAGACCGCAAGGCGTTTCGAGCGAAAATCTGGTAAATTGAAACTACGGAGACGATTGCGTGATGCTTATGCTATGCTTACGCATAGCGTGCATTC
>OGHA01001248.1_pt1 | contig 11216 bp, 9 predicted proteins | sample 1571361 | NCBI WGS metagenome assembly OGHA01 (sample SAMEA2581970, study PRJEB24529) | metagenome | biome: Human gut stool | place: China | collected 2011 | reverse complement strand
GCCCCGATATGAGCATAAAAGTGGGATGATAATCCCACGATATGCGAATAGAGGGGCGGATTGTGAGAGTGCGTAGCACGGAACAATCCGTAGGCATCAAAGTCAGGGTCAAAAGGCCCCGGTCTTCGGCTGATACTTCATACTCGATACATTATATACGGTAATAAACGCCTTGGGGTCCAATTCATTGATGAATTTCATTAATTTCTGATACTCACTTTTGTCCACAATGGTGATGATCTCGTTGTGTTTTTCAAAATGATAGGCACCGATGGCTTCATAGATCGTGGCACCGCTGTGCAGATCTCTTGTAATAAACTGGCGCAGTTCTTCCTCTTTCTTCGTAATAATGCAGACACGCCGCTTGATATTATTGTCAAAAATAAAATGATCCAGAATGATTCCGTTGAAATAGGTACCCAGGATACTCAGCACCACCGTTTTCTTGTCATATACCAGCGCCGCGGACAGTGCCACACACATACCGGACAGCGACATGGCCCTGCCCAGCTCCATATGAAGGTATTTGTTCATGATCTTCGCCACAATATCCAGTCCGCCCGAAGACGCATTCCGGTTGAACAAAATGCTGAGCCCCACGCTGACCACCAGAATATAGCACAGTACATCCAGCTCCTGACTGTCTGTCAGGGAACCGAAATTCGGAAACAGAATCTCGAAAAGTCCCAAAAATACCGGCAGCATCACAGAGGTATACACCGTTTTGACTCCGAACTCTCTGCCACAGGTAACAAATCCGATCAGTAACAATACCACGTTCAGAATCATGGTAATGACAGACAACGGAAGCGGTATAAAGTTAGCCAATACGATTCCCAGACCGGAAATGCTGCTGACCGACGCATGACTCGGCACCAGGAAAAAGTAGACTGCTGCCGCGATGATGGCTACCGCCACAGTCAGGATCCCTGTCTCTTTCAGAATTCCTGCATAATTTATTTTTTTCTTCATGATAATATTTTCTCCAGCAATATATTTTAATTTGTTTCTATACCTTTCTCATCTTATCACACCTCATCTTTTTTGCAAATGAAAAGCATCACTTCCGCATATGCCCGAATGGCCTCTTCTGCATTACAGCTTAAAGTACTATTACAGCGGCTTCAAGTCCCTCTATTTTTCCATCAAAGGGTTTCTCTCTAAGTAAATCATATTTTTGTGCATACTCATGAAACACTCTTGCGCTGCTGCTGCAGTTGAAGATCAACGCAAGTGTCTCTTCGTCATTTTTTCTGGTCAGGACGATCGTCTCTTCCCCGTCCCTTGCAGCTATTTCCAACGGTTCACCCTCTACGATACATGCATGGTTTTTTCGCACCTTCAGCAGCTGCTTGTACCATTCAAACATATCTTTATCCTGGTATTCTTCATCCCAGTACATGCCACGTCTGCAATCCGGATCATTTGCTCCGGGCATCGCAAATTCATCTCCGTAATAAATCATAGGCATTCCCGGTAATAACAATTGAAAAGCTGCTGCCAAGTGCTGCTTTTTCTTATTATCATCACATAGATGTAGAAATCTTGCTGTATCATGGCTGTCGATCAGATTCCACATGAGAGGATAGCATTTTTTGTTTAAGCGCCCCTTCAAATATCCAAGATTCTGTATAAACTGGCTGACATTGATTTTTTCATCTGCAAGCAGATCTATGAGATTCAGGTAAAACGGATAATTCATGACCGTATCCCATTCATCTCCCTCAAGAAAATCTCCTGCATAATGCCAGATTTCCCCAATGATCAGCAGCTCCTTTTTTACTGCTTTAACAGCCTTTCTAAAACGCTTCCAGAAGAAATGACTGATTTCGTCACCTACATCCATTCTCCATCCATCAATATCGCATTCCTTAATCCAATAACATGCAACATCTGTAACGAATTTTTCAACCTCCGGATTTTTCAGATTTAACTTAGGCATTCCGCCATAATATCCAAAACATTTGAAGTTAGGAGCCTCTCCTTTTTCACCCTTCAGCGGAAATCTCTCGATAAAATACCAGTCCAGATATCTGGATTTTTCTTCTTTTTCCATGATATCCTTAAATGCAAAAAAATCCCTTCCTGTATGGTTGAATACCGCATCCATCACTACTTTCATTCCATACGCATGCGCTTTTTGCACCAGTTCCTTAAGATCCTCTGTCGTTCCGAAGGAAGGATCTATCTGATAATAATCAGTGGTATCATATTTATGGCTGGAATCCGATTTAAAAATAGGTGTTAAATACACAACATCTATTCCCAGCTTCTGAATATCATCCAAATGATCCATAATTCCTCTGAGATCACCATGCAGATTATCCTTAGATGTAATGGGTGCTTTATACCACAGTTCCTTGTCTATTGGCTGTGACGCTGCAAAGCGAGATGGAAAAATCTGGTACACGACCTTATTTGCTGCCCACTCCGGCACCTCAAACATTTCTTCCTCACGAAGGTTTTGCGGACAGTCGAACATTCTGTCCCTGTTTGTAATACATTCCCTGCTAAACTCATAGTTGCCGTAATATACCTTTTCTCCCTGCATATCCGTAAATTCAAAATAATAGCGGAGACATATCAAATGCATCTGAAGCTGTGCTTCATAATAGTCATGAAACTGTGATGTGGCAACCTTCTTCATCGGAATGGTCTTTCGCGTATCCTTCCATTCCAGTGGTATGTACTTATCCTCATAATGAAGAATGATCTCTTTTATATCATCTTTTTTTACCTGCACACGTATCACGAATAAATCCTTATCGATTGCATAGCAGAATCTTTTATCCATATCATGAAAAATTGCCGAATATTCCATAATTTTTTCCTTCCTACAAAAAATGCGACAACAGGTTATTTCTAACCTTTGTCGCAAATGTAATGTTCCCAGCGGGAATCGAACCCACAACTAGTGCTTAGGAGTTCAAGTCACTACAGAAAATCTATGTTTTTCTTGGTCAACATAAGTCAAGCAACAACTTGATTTTACTGACTTTCCTGTAAATCCATGTCAAAATAAGAAAACTGAAAATCATCCAAGTTAAGCACCTCTCGCTGACAAATGAGTGACACTGTCACCCTGAGGGTTCAACCATTCCGTTCCTGCGAATTCATATTTATGGCTACCATTCTCACTAAGTAATACGGTAATGATAACACTATTTTCTTATTAGATTACCTATATTATAACGTGTGGGAGGTCGGATGTCGATTGTTTTTTGACCATTATTTACTTCTATATGTATATTTTTTGAATATGCCTATATTGATGTTTCTTAACTCCAAATGCCCTAATTTACCTCATATCCAATTACTGACCTATATACAATACAAAAATTTTATTCTTCCGAAGAAAAGCAATTTACATACCCGTCCTCTGAAACAACAACAATAAATGTTTTTTTCTGATTTTTCTTCTGTTTTTCAATATATCTTATTGCAGAATTATACCTTGCCCCTCGTGATGAATCAGTCCTTTCTGACTTTATTCCATCCAAAATTGTTCCAATTGAATAGCATATTCCATCTACATCACAAATAAGAGCCCCATCTATAGAGGTTATTTCTTCTACTAACATTCCTGTACTGATATCTATCGGAGTTATACTTATCCCTGATTCCTCCAACCGACTCGCCTCATCCATTGCATTCTCTGCAAATACAACTATTGTCCCATGTTTTTGAGAAACTGCTTTCTGAATTATTTTTTCGAATTTTGACGTATCAGAAATATCAAATGTTCTCTTTAACAATTCTAAGTTCTTATTACTTATACCTATTTCCTTATCAGGAATCATAGGAATCATATTTTCATAGCACAAAAGCTTTTCTTTATTTTTATATAAAGTCCATTTGAAAAAACCATCAAAACTAATTTCATAATATTCGCAAGAAGGATTGTCTATCATCTTACCCATAGCATATATTTTTCCATCTTCATTCATAAGCAACGACATATTCTTCTTTGCCATTTCCAATAATTTTCTAATTTTTTTATACGAATTATTTTCTAATTCTATTTCATGCTTAAATTTTATAGATATCTTATAATTTGACTGTACTTCATCAAACGATTTATCTTTTGTTCTACAAAGAACTAGTATGCTTCCATAATTTTCCCCACTTTCATACTTTAATGCAGACAAAGCATTGAAAATATCTTCATATAAATATACAAAAGAATTCTCTTTATGTGCTGCTCTACAGAATAATTCGTTATAATTTATTTTTCTATTGTCTATATCATTAACTTTACCAAATGACCATTCATGCTTGAGTGCATCTAAAAATGGATGCCTTTTTCCCTTATTGTTTACAATTTTATTTGGATTCAATAATCTCGTATTATGATATGCTACAATATTATATCCCTCCATATAATTCATCAAACGATTATGAATTTTTCCAAATTCTGAATCCAAATCCCACAATTTTGACGATGCATAATCTCTTAAATACTCTTCATGAATTATTTCATTTTTAGTATCGTCAGAAAAATTCATAATTTCGTTTCTCACTTCAACTATATTTTTCGGATAAGTTTCCGGTTGAAATATTTTAATTTGAGTCATTATATATCCTCACTACATATCTATTTCTTAAAATATAATATTTTACATTGTTGCCACTGGTTTTAATTTCTAAAACACATTAACAATGGTTATATCAAGAAATTTGTTTGCATCTTAATTTTAATTTATCATCTGAATATATCTGCCACACAGTGGCAATCATTCCTATTTTCTCCAACTCTTTGTACATTATAGTTTTATCTTTTTTACTACGACCAATAGCCTTTCTTACCCTACTATCGTTTATTGCCTTTATTGTTTCTATGATTTTATTTCTATTTTCTTCTGTACAATTCATTCCCAGATATACCTTAGATAGGCTAAGATTAAACTCTTGTGTTTTGTGCAAGCTTCCCTTTTGATTTTTATACAAATCAAACATATCATTTTCTATATCTTTATGATTTCTGGTTACTATCCTATACTCTTTTTCATATTTCCATACGCTATCTTTGGTATACATAATTTTTCCACATGAATGCATCTGTCTTCTTTGTATACCATTTATTCCCTTTTGCTCCACCATCTGTTCTAATGCCTGGCCTTTATTCTCAATCCATGTTTTTATTTCATCATCGTAAGATTGTCTATTTGCTACATATGTAACAGGAATCACTTGTCCCTTCCAATTTCCCTGAAATGTGTACTCTACACACATTCCTGCATGAGAATCTGCATAATGCGCCCACATCAATTTATCATTCCATTTACCACTTAAACAAATAATTTCATTTCGATCTAACACATCTTCGTAAAATTCTCTTATTTCATCATTTTCCTGATTAGCATACAACATCTTAAATTCAAATGGATCATTCAAATACTTCACCCTAGATGCCCAAATTTCTTCCTTCTTGATTGTCTGAATTCTCTTTGTTCTCATTCCTCCCGAACCTATAGGTTGATACTTGTAAAGATGATTTGGAATAAATTTACTCTTATACTTATCTGCCTGCCATTCATTTTTTTCAATCAAATCTAAAAATTCATTATATGAAAATTTTTCTCTCATAAAAATCCCCCTGTATATTAATATAAAGCTTGCTTTTTTTATTGTATCACTATATCCTATCAAACACATCAATTTTTCTTATTATATTGTTGCTTCGCAAGTTAGCAAGCAGTGCCCTCGTACGTACCCGAGCGCGTTTTGCTTGTTGGAGGCACATCCCCAATCCCCTTAGAATGTCATCTTCGATGACAAACTGCGCCCTCACTTCGTGAGTGCTGATACATTCCTGCTCTGCCGGAATATAAAAAAAGAGAGCAACCACCCATTTGTATTTTTGATGATTGCTCGTATGCTTACCTCGCCTGCTGCCGTTTCTTTTTCATGTCTTCCTCTATGTCCCAGCTCTGCTGAGCAGCATAGAAGGATTCCACATTTTGCTTCGCTATCTGATAATCCCGCATCTCTTTTTTTATTTTTTTGTATTCACTGTAAGCTGCCTTTTTCTCGGAAAGCATTCTTGCAAATTCTTCATTCAGTTCCTTTACCTTCGGAATTTTTCCATCCGGCAGTTTTGAAAATGCTTCCTTGGCTGCTTTGTGAAGAAGTATTTCATCCCGGTGTGCCTCATAAAATTTCTTACTATATCCTGATTTTCAATAGGCAATGTAGGTGTCTCTGGTCTTAGAATAGTTGATGATATGCGTTTTCAAAACTTTATTCTCTGCCATTTTTGTTTCCGCATCCTTGATGATTTTCATCAGTTCATGATATCTGGCAGCACTTCCATCTACCAGGGCATCCAGAGTTTTCTTATCGTGAATATCATGCTGCTGTAAAAACAGAATAGATTCTGCAAACTGTTTCACATTATATTTTTTTGTCCACCGAACATATCCTCCGTTCTTTCCCTGTGCCATTTTTTCCTGAATATCAACTACCAGATCAAACTTACGCTTTTCGGATTTTGCTTCTTTCCGTTCTGGTACTTTTTCATTTTTTTCAGGAGACTCTTTCTCTCCGGCAATCACTTTTTTCAGATTTTCTTCTGTAAAATCCTCTCCAAGTGATCGGAATCTGATGAAACGTTTCAGCTCGTCCTCGTCATATTGGTAGCAGTCGGGAAAATACTTTACGATAATACCGCCCATAATGTACTTGTGGTGATTTTCCGCTTTACGCTTTTTCTCGTTCTGCTTCTTCTTTTCGTTGGCTACTCGCTGTTTCGCCTGTTCTAATGCCTGTAATGCTTTTTCTAAATTTCTGCTTGCTTCGTTTTGGTTTTCAATCATTTTGAGACCTCGTCCTTTCTATGCTGTTTTGTTAGTTTCTGAAATAAAAAAGGTAGCTAATTTTCCGTTAAGATAAATCGCTACCATAGGTAAACAATATTCAATTTTTTCTGATTCATTAGAACTACTTAATCTTCAATACCTTCTTCAACCTTATCAAGAATATATGATGTAAATTTACCCTCCACACTATCACTCGAAAAATCTTCTTCTAGTTCTTTCCGTTCTTCCTCAAAATTTTGCCGTACTTCTTCTTGTTCTTCGGGTGTCATGTCGTCCCAATTCTTGTTATTAACATAAACACAACCACTCATTGTTATAGCAATCATGCTAAACAAAAGAATAATGAGATACAACTTTGAAATCCTTCCTGTTCGCTCCATAATTTTTCCTCCTAAATTCCTAATCGTGAAAGCAATCCTAACGCAGTAATAAATAGCACTGTAACTATTGCTGTTGCCGCTATTATAGCAATTATACCTATTGCTTTTTTGTATTCGTGGCTCAATTCCTTCTTTTCCGGCACTGGAGCAGATACTTTTTCAGTACCTAACAGAATATAATCTGCACTTACATGGTATATTTCTGTTAGTTTAATGATATTGTCAATTTCTGGCTTTCCCTGTCCCGTCTCCCTTAATTAAAGATATTGTTGGGTAAAAAAGAAAGGTCAGTCGATTTTACCGATGAAGCGGTAGTAGATTTCTACTTCCTGCTCACGGCTTCCATCCTCGCCCTTGACAGCTTCGTGGACGGTTATTTTTTCAATTAGAGTGTTCAGAAGTTCGGCGGTCAGCTCCACAGGGTTGACATACTGTTTCATTAGGGCAATCCACTTTTCAGCATCCGCTGCGGTCTGTACGGCGGCTTCCATCATTTCGTGAAGCTGTCTTATTTTTGTTTCAAGCTCCTTTTGCTCGTTCTGGTACTTCTCGGACAGCATATTGAAGTTATACTCGGTTATGCGTCCGGCAGACCAGTCCTCATACATTTTAGCAAACAGCCCGTCAACCTCGGCTTTACGCTTCTCTGCCTTTTTCAGCTCCGCAGCCTGCTTTTTCTTCGCAGAGTTCCTTTCCCTGTCGCTGACATTGAGCAGCCGTTTCAGCAGCTTGTCCTCATCTTTCTGTGCCAGCATAGACCAGTATTGCAGTCTTGCAAGCACATAGGCATACAGTACATCATAGCGGATATAGTGCATGGAACACTGGCGTAATCCCTGTCCGTTCTTGCTGCAATGGTAGTACCCGTATGGGTTTTTGTTCTGCTTGTTTTCCCCATAGGCTAAAGACCATCCGCAGTCTGCACATTTTATCAATCCTGCGAAAATCTGTGTCGTACCGTTTCTGCGTTTCCTGCGTCTGCTTGCAATCAGCTCTTGAACTTTTTGGAACACTTCTTCGGAAATGATGGCTTCGTGGGTATTTTCCACACGATACCATTCTTCCTGCGGCTTCCGCACCTTTTTCTTGTTCTTGAATGAAATGTTGCTCTGCTTGTTGTGAACGCTGTGACCGATGTAGGTTTCCTCTTTCAAAATGCTCTTGACCTGTGCAATCGTCCACGCATAGGCTTTTTCTGCGGGCGCACCGGCGTAGATATTGGCGAAAGTCCCGTATCTTTCATAGTTCAGCCAGCCGGGGGTAGGTACTTTTTCCTCCACCAGAATCCGTGTAATGCTGGCGGCTCCACGCCCGTGTACAGCAAGGTCAAAAATCTTCTCTACAATCCAGCGTGTTTCCGGGTCGATCAGAAGATGACCTTTTTTGTCCGGGTCTTTTACATAGCCCAGCGGTGCATAGGCTCCATAGTGTGCGCCATTGGCAAATCTTGTGTGCATGGCAGCCTTGACCTTTTTGCTGGTCTGTCGGGCGTGCATTTCATTCAGGATGTTTAAGAACGGTGCAAGCTCGCTTTCTCCGTTGATGGTGTCCACATTGTCATTGATGGCAATGTAGCGTACTCCCTTGCTGGGGAAATAGATTTCCGTGTACTGACCGGTCAGGATATAGTTTCTTCCCAGACGGGATAAGTCCTTTGTGACAACGCAGTTGATTTTCCCGTCTTCGATGTCATCAATCATCCTTTGGAAACTTGGACGCTCGAAATTTGTCCCACTCCATCCGTCGTCAATGTACTCGTCTACAACGGTCAGCCCATGCTCTGCGGCATACTGTCTAAGCATCATGCGCTGGGTCTGGATACTGCCGCTTTCCCCCTGTAATTCATCGTCACGGCTCAATCTCAAATATAGTGCAGTGTTATAAATCGTTGTATTGTATGGTTGTTTCACGGTTAAAAATCCTCCTTCTAAAAGAAACAACCCACGCTTATACAATACTCGCTGGTACAAGTATATCATAAGCGTGGGCTGATTGACAGTCGTTATTCCGTATTTTTTCAGGAAGCGGCGGCAGCGTGCTGGATCACATCTTCCAGCAGTCTGTCAAGCGGCTTCCCATCCTGTGCGAAATGCTCCGATACCTTGATACGGACTTTCCCCATGACAAAATACTGGGTGCCGTCTTTTTCGGTAAGCAGGGTGCCGCTGTTTTTGTTATTGCTCTCGTTTTTGCTTTTTGCCATAGGCAGTTACCTCCATAAATGAAATATGCCCGACAAGGGAATGTCAGACAGGTGTACAGCCGCAGACTGTCTCCGTGTCAACCAAACCGTGTCAACCGGCAGAAAAGACTTTGAAAACAATCCATAGGCGCTCTATTATTACTTTTTACTTTTTCTTTGATTTCTTGGTTGACATGGTTGACAAAGGAGAGAAATGCCCCAAATATCAGGCTTTTCCCCGTCAACCGGCTGTCAACCAAAGCGTCAACCAAACTGTCAACCGGTGGCTTTTCAGAATGGAAGTTCCATTTGCCGGGCTTCTTCTTCCGTGATTTCCTGAAAACCGTCCCCCTCCGGCGGAGCTTGGTTGACACGCTCCCAGCCTTTTTGAGAACCGTATTTCTTATACCGCTTCGGGCTTTTGTAGGCTACCCAGCCCTGTATGATGCCGCCCGCAATGCCGGTATTCATAATCTCGCAGATTGCCCGTGTCTCCCAGTCTGCCGGGGAATTTAAGTTCCCCAGCGCTTCCTCATAAAGCTGCTTGGAACATACCCTGTCGCCGGTGTAGTCCTCCAAATAGGCGTAGATCATGCCGGCCTGTGTGTCTTCCTGCATAAAGTCCTGCTGGTGGGCGTTCAGGTATCGGTTCATTTCCATGCTGAATGACAGCTTATACTTCCCACTGCGATAAACCGTCATGGCTTCCGCCCACATCTGTTCGATATACGCCCTCGCCGCCGCTTCATCGTCCAGTATGTGAACCTCCGCCCGTTTCGGGTACACCGTCACGGGGAGAAAGCGCCGGTTGCCGGTGCGGTCACGGGGCAAAAAGTCCTGCCGGTTGGTCGTCCCTCCAAATACACATTGCCGCAGCCGGTCTGCCGGATGTGTCTCATACGGCACTTTGTAGGTTTCTTTCTGGCGGCTTAAGAATGACTTGATTTCCTCAATACTCTTGGCGTTGGCTGTGGCAATCATCTCCGACATCTCGATAATCCAATGCCCTTGCAGCTTGCGGTACACATTTTCATCGTCCAGCTTTTTCAAATCGTCTGAAAACCATTCGTCCCTGCCTGCCAGCAGCCGGAAAAAGGTAGATTTCCCGGCTCCCTGACCACCAACCAGACAGAGCATGACCTCAAACTTGCTCCCCGGTCTGAATACCCGCCGGATGGCTCCCATCAGGAACAGTTTCAAGGCTTCATAGGTGTATTCGTCCGTATCGGCTCCCAGAAAGTGATGCAGGGCGTAACGGATGCGCTCTGTGCCGTCCCATTGCAGGCTGTTCAGGTAATCCCTGACTGGATGGTAGCGGTTTTCATTGGCAACAATCTTGATGGCGCTCTGCACCTTTTTCTCGCTGGTAAGCCCGTAATTTTCTTCCAGATACAAAAGCAGGTAGTTCATGTCCATGTCGGTCAGCGTGGTACTGGTGCGCTCCCAGCCCAGCGGCTTCACAATGTCAATCTGCTCCGTCAAAAGGTTCAGGCGCAGCGCCCCGCGAAACAGAGGGTCACGCTGGAACACCGTCAGGCAGTTTCGGATGCTGTTCTTCACGCCGCCTTTCTGCGTCCCCTCTAATGTTTCCCGGATTTCTGCCGGTGTCTGCGCCGGTTCCATTGTGTCCATCGTCCTTTTGACCGCTTCCTGCGTTTCCGGCGGCAAGCTCTGAAATTCGCTGTTCAAGCCGCAACACCTCCTTTCCCTGTGCGGCGATCAATGCCGCTTTTTCTTCTATTTCTCCGTATAACAAAATATCCAAAAGGTATTCTGTGTAGCTTATCCTCTGCAACGCTTCCACAAAAAGAGGATGCCAGATGGCATCCTGCGGCT
>OGHA01001246.1_pt1 | contig 11238 bp, 10 predicted proteins | sample 1571361 | NCBI WGS metagenome assembly OGHA01 (sample SAMEA2581970, study PRJEB24529) | metagenome | biome: Human gut stool | place: China | collected 2011 | reverse complement strand
GCGGTTGTTGCCCAGCAGGCGGACGACGTACAGGAAGATGTTGATGAAGTCCAGATACAAGGTCAGCGCACCGTAGATGGAAGCTTTTTCCGCCATTTCGGCGTCGGCAGCGTAGTAGCTGTACATCTGCTGCAGCTTCTGGGTATCGTAGGCGGTCAGCAGCATGAAGACCACCAGGCCGATGCCGCAGTAGAGCACCGAGCCGCCAAAGCCGAAGCCGAACAGCATCCCGACAAAACCGGTGATGAGCATGGCCACCAATGCCATCATCAGGCGGGGGCCCCAGCCGGTCAGGTCTTTATGGGTGGTGGTGCCGTAGACGGCCATCAGGCCGAAGTACAGCGCCGTGGAAAGAAAGGCTAAGATCAGCGTCCCCACCGAGAAGGCGAGGAAGTAGTAGCTGAGCACCATGCCGTTGAGCAGCGCGTACCCGAAGAAGGTCGCCCTCGCCCCCTGCACCGACATGGTCTGCACACGGGAGCTGAGCACGAACACGAGGGCCAGCTCAGCGATGGTGAGCACAAGGTAAAGCGAATCGACCAAATACAGCAACGGGGTCGTCGCGGTGATATAGGCCATTGCAAAGGTGATGAGCAGCCCGCTGGCCATCCAGCGGTAGGTGCGGGTCATATAGTCCGATGCGCTCATCGTAGGCTCCGCATAGCCGCGGTTATAATTTCTGTAATCCATGGTAAGGTCCTCCCATCTTGTTCCGGAGCCTTGCCCCGGTCTACGAAATATAGTATACTGCATAGAAATGAACGTTTCATGAAAAAGGCTGTGATATTTCGTGTCTCTTGGACTTTATCTCCACATTCCCTACTGTTTTTCCAAATGCAGGTACTGCGATTTCTATTCCGCACCCGGCCAGCGGGGCGTCCCCTCGGCATACGTGGACGCCCTGCTGCGGGAGCTGCACCGCTTTTCGCCGGATGCCCCGCTCCGCCCGGACACCCTCTATTTCGGCGGCGGTACCCCCAGCCTGCTGGCCCCGGAAGATGCCGCCCGGCTGATCGCGGCAGCGTCTCCCCTCCCCGGTGCCGAGGTCACGCTGGAAGCCAACCCAGAAACGGTCACCGAGGCATCGCTCTGCGCCTTCCGGGAAGCCGGCATCAACCGCATCTCCTTCGGCGTCCAGTCCGCGCGGGACAGCCAGCTAAAAACGCTGGGCCGCCCCCACACGGCCCGGCAGGCGCGGGCGGCATTCGCAGCCGCGCGGCGGGCAGGCTTCGAGAACATCAGCGGCGACATCATGCTGGCCCTGCCCCATTATACGCAGGCGGAGTTCGACGAGACGCTGGAGCTGATCGAAAGCGGCGGTGCCACCCACATCTCGGCCTATCTGCTCAAGATCGAGCCGGACTCCGCGTTTGGCCGGCATCCGCCGGAGGGGCTGCCCTCCCCGGACGAAGCGGCGGACGTTTATCTCTATGCCGTCGAGCAGCTGGAACACCACGGCTACCAGCAGTACGAGATCTCCAACTTTGCAAAGCCCGGCTATGAGGGGAAGCACAACCTCATCTATTGGGACTGCGGGGACTACCTCGGCCTCGGCCCGGCGGCGCACTCCTGCATGGGCGGCAGACGGTTCTATTACCCCGCCGACACCGAAGCCTTCCTTCACGACACCGCAGCTCCCGTTCTGGACGGCGGCTGCGGCGCAGAGGATTATCTCATTTTACAGCTGCGCCTGCGCAAGGGGCTGGACCTGGCGGCGTACAAGGCCCGCTTCGGGAAGGAATTTTCCACTTCGCAGCTTGCCTTTGTCAAAAACTGCGTCAAGAATGGCTATGCGTCCTTCGACGGCCGCACCCTCGCGCTGACCCCCGCCGGGCTGATCGTGCAAAACAGCATCCTGGCAGAATTGTTATAATTCCATCACCCGCCACCCCAGCTCCTGAATGGCCTCCTGATCGTGGGTGGCCAGCAGAACGACCTTTTCGCCGCAGCGCTCCTTCAGCAGCGCTGCGGCTTTTTTCATGGTGTCGGGGTCCATGCCGGTGAACGGCTCGTCCAGCAGCAGGGTGTCGCTCTCGGCCCAGAGTGCCCGCAGCAGGGCCGCACGGCGTTTCTGCCCGCCGGACAGCTTTCGTGCCGGGAGCGAGAGGGCGGCTTCATCCAATCCAATCTGTAAAAAGTCGTTGTGGATCTGCTCTCTGTATTTCGTTTTTCCCTCCGGGAGCACCAGTTCCACGTTCTGGATGGCGTTCAGCTGGGGGCAGAGCCGGTCTTCCTGAAAGACAGCCCCCACCTTCCCCACGCCGGTCACGGTGCCGGAGGTAGGCACTTCCAGCCCCATGAGGATGCGGAGCAGGGTCGTTTTGCCCCACCCGCTGGGTGCCCAGAGGATGACCGGGCCGGTAACGGTCAGGTCCAGCGCTTCGAAGAGCGTTTTTTCTCCGAAGCGTTTTGTCAGATTCGAAATTTCCAGTTTGTATTGCATTTTACACACCCTCTTCCCCCAGCACACGGGCCACGGCTCTGTCCAGCAGGGCCAGGAACAGCTTTTCGAACACCGCGCTCAGCAGAATGATGACAAAAGTCCAGGCGAACAGCTCCCCGGTGGACAGGGTGATCTTGGCCCGGTACAGCGCATCGCCGATGCTGCCGTCGGGTAAGCCGATGACTTCCGCCGCTACGCCGCTCTTCCAGCAGATGCCCAGTGCCACGCTGCACCCCTGCCGGAACGCCGGCAGCACAGCCTGGAGCCAGATGGCCCGCAGCCGACGCCCCAGCGGGAGCCGGAACACCTTTGCCATTTCCAGCAGCTGCACATCCGCGCTCCCGATGCCGGTGCGCACCGCGCCGTAGAGCACCGGCAGCACCATCAGAAAGCTGATGAGGACCGACAGCGAGCTTCCGCTGACCCACACCAGTGCCAGAATGATGAAGCTCGCCACCGGCGTCGCCTTCACCAGCTGCATCACCGGCGCGAGCAGGGCTTCCACCCACGCCCAGCGCCCGGCGGCCACGGCCAGCACCATGCTGGACACTGCCCCCAGCCCGAAGCCCAGCAGGATGCGCCCGGCACTGAAGCCAATGCGCTGCCAGAACTCTGCCTGGGGCAGCAGCTCCAGCAGGGTGCCCAGCGTCTGCACCGGCGACACCAGAAAGACCTCCTGCCCCACGGCCATGGCCGCAGCCTGCCAGACCGCCAGCCAGAACCCCGCCGCCGCCCACTTTGCCAGGCGGCTTTTTTTCGTTTGTTTCATTGCGTTCGTCCGCTCCTTCCCGTTCCCTGTTTTTTCTTTTATAAGATAGCATATCATGTGATAGAATACAATTCTTCACCTTTCTTTTTCTTGACGTGAGGAGTTTTCGCTTCTATACTGTAAAGTAGTTCATTGGGCACCCCGCCCGGAAAGGAGACCCTCCCCCATGCAGAAGCTCCCTGTCAGGCAGCGCCTGCTCCTCGGTTTTACGCTGTTTTCGATGTTCTTCGGAGCCGGAAACCTGATCTTTCCGCCCCATCTCGGCGCACAGGCCGGTTCCAACTTCTGGTTTGCCTTTGCCGGGTTCGCCGTCAGCGCCACCGGCCTGCCCATCGCAGGCGTGGTGGCCGTGGCCAGAGCGGGCGGGTTCGACCAGCTGGCCAGCCGGGTCCACCCGAAGTTTTCCCTCGTGTTCACCATTCTGGTCTATCTCTCCATCGGGCCATGCCTCGCCATCCCCCGCACGGCCAGCACCTCGTTCGAGATGCTGGTGCCTCTGGTGGGCGGCGGGAGCGGTCTGCAACTGGGCTACTCCATTGTTTTCTTTGCAGCGGCGTTCCTCGTGGCGCTCCATCCGGAAAAGCTCACCGACCGGCTGGGCCGCGTCCTCTGCCCGGCCCTCATCGCGCTGATCTTCATCCTGTTCGCGGGCTGTCTGCTCCACCCTGTGGCCGCGCAGTACGGCTCCCCTGCCGCCGCCTATGCCCGCCTGCCTGCATTCGAAGGCATCCTGGGCGGCTACCAGACCATGGACGCCCTCGCGGGGCTGAACTTCGGGGCTGTCCTCGCACTCAACATCCAGGCCCTCGGCGTCACTGAGGAAAACGCCATCCGTCAGAACACCATCCGGGCGGGCTTCCTCGCGGGCGGGCTGCTGCTGGTCATCTACGCCATGCTGGGCCATGTGGGCGCGCTGACCGGTGCCGCCGCGCCGGACTGCACCACCGGTGCCGAGGTCCTCTCTGCCCTTGCCAGCGCCCTGTTCGGCCGGGCCGGGCATCTGCTTTTAGCGGCCATCTTCCTCATCGCCTGCTTCAACACCTGTGTGGGGCTCATCTCCTGCGTGGGGCAGTATTTCCACACCCTGCTCCCCCGCATCCCCTACCCGGCTCTCGCGGGCTTTTTCGCCGCCGCCAGTATGCTCATCTCCAACATCGGGCTGGCAGGCATCATCCGGCTGTCCACCCCGGTTCTGGGCGCACTGTATCCGGCAGCCATCGTGCTCATCGCGCTGTCGTTCCTGCCCAAAGCGTTCCAGAAACGGAGCGTCTACGTCTGCACCGTCGCACTGACGGCCGTGCAGAGCGTTCTTGCGGCCCTGCCGTTCACCGCAGCTTTCGTCACCGCCCTGCCGCTGGGGGCTTATGGCTTCGGCTGGGTCGTCCCGGCAGCAGCGGGGCTGCTGGTCGGGTTCCTGTTCCCATAAAAAAGTGCCGTGCGGCTTTTTTATGGAAGTCCTGTTTACTTCAACGAGTTGACCAGGCGCTGGAATGCCTTCTGCACACGCTTGGCCACCGTGGCCTCGGTGTAGTAGAAGTTTGCATCCGGCAGCTTGCCGCCCACGGCGGCGGGCGAAGCGTCATAGAGCACCTGCAGATAGGCGTTGACGTCTGCCTTCATCTCGTCGCCGATGCGGTAGACGATGTTGCACTTGGGCAGCGCCTTTTTGGCGATGGCTGCCTTGGCCACCACGCCGACCTCCTCGCAGAGTGCGGCGGTGCCGTCCAGGTCGTCGTTGGCGGCATCCACGCTCTTCTGGTAGTCCTTCAGGAAGTTGATGACCTCCTCCGGGTGCTCCTCTGCGTAGGCGGTGCGCACCACCGTCACGCCGGTGATGAGCTGGGTGTCGCAGACCTTGTTCCACTCCTTGGTCAGGTCCAGCACGACGCGCAGGCTGCTGTCCTTCATCTGGGCGGCAGTCACATAGGGCTGGGGCAGCACGGCGATGGCGTCTTTCTTCGTGGCAGCCATCTGGGCAGTCACCTCAGATGCCTCGCTGTAATATTCGATCTTCACATCCTTGTCGGGGTCGATGCCATTCTTCCGGAGCAGATAGCGCAGCACGTACTCCGGGGTAGTCCCCTTGCCGGTGGACAGGATGGTGCGGCCCTTCAGGTCTGCAAAGCTGTGGACGGTGTCGCCCTTTTCCACCACATACAGCACGCCCAGCGTGTTCACGGCCATGACCTGGATGCCGCCGCTGGTCTTCTGGTAGAGTGTGGCGGCGAGGTTGGCCGGGATGGCGGCGATGTCCACTTCGCCCTTGATGAGCTTGGGCACGACCTCATCGGCGGCACCGTAGAGCTGCAGGTCGTAATTCTGGGAAGCCGTGCCGTTCTGTTCCATGGCCAGCAGATTCACCAGACCCATGGTGGTGGGGCCTTTCAGGCCGGCCACCCGGACGGTGGTGTTCGTCTTGGCCGATGCCCCGCAGGCCAGCATCCCGACGAGCAGCGCCGCCGACAGCAGCAGGGATGTCAGTTTTTTCATCATTGTGTTGTTCCTTCCTCTCTTGATCTGTTCCAATCGTGAACAAATTTGCAAATTTTTCGAAAAACATTTGCTTTACAGGCTCAAGTTTACTATAATAGAGCCAAAAATACCGTTGCACGCGCAACGGAATCGCCAGTGGGCGGTGAGGGCCCGGAGAAAACCTCACAGGACGGCTATGGAAAACATTCTTCCTTTGTTACGATCGACCTCTCTTTTCACCGGCATCGAAGACGACGCGCTCCGCGTTTTGCTGAGCGAGCTGGGTGCGGTGATCCGCAGCTACGGCAAGGGCGAAGCCCTGGTGCAGGCGGGGATGCCCAGCCGCCGGGTGGGCATCGTGCTCACCGGCAGCATCGAAGCCTACCGCCCTGCGCCGGGCGGGGCCCGTGTGCCCATCACCCGGATGGGGCCGGGCGGCGTCTTCGGCGATGTGCTGGGCGGCTCCAGTCTGGACAGCCCCGTCACCGTGGTGGCAGCTTCCAGCTGCGAGGTGCTGCTCTTTCCCTATGAGCGGCTGCTCCTCTCGGACGGCAGCGCCGCCCACCAGCAGGCGCTGCAGAACCTTGTGCGCACCATCAGCGACAAATATTTCCTGCTCTCCCGCCGGGTGGACCTGCTGGTGCTGAAAAGCCTGCGGGCCAAGGTCTGCGCCTACCTGCTCAGTGAGGCTGAGCAGCAGGGCAGCCTGACCTTTTCCATCCCCTTCTCCCGCATCCAGCTGGCCGACTACCTCAACTGCGACCGCAGCGCCCTCTCGCGGGAGCTGAGCCTGATGCAGCGCGACGGCCTGCTGGACACCTACCGTTCCAGCTTCAAGCTGCTGCAGCTGGATGCGCTGCGGCAGATGGTGCTCTGACGGCCCGTTCCTGCGTACAATCCATAAAACGAGGTAACATTTCATGTCCAAACCCATTCTCTGGATCGTCATTCCCTGTTACAACGAGGAAAAGGTCCTGCCCATCACAGCCCCGATGTTTTTGCAGAAGCTCCAGTCGCTGGCCGAAAAGGGCCTTGTCAGCGACAAGAGCCGGGTGCTCTTCGTCAACGACGGCTCCCGCGATTCCACCTGGGAGCTCATCTGCCGGTTCGCAAAGGAAGATGAACACTTCATCGGCATCTCCCAGAGCCGGAACCGCGGCCATCAGAACGCCGTGCTGGCCGGGCTGATGGAGGCCAAGGCCAGCGACTGCGACGTCACCATCTCCATCGACTGCGATGGGCAGGACGACATCAACGCCATGGACGAGATGGTGCAGAAGTATCTGGACGGTGCCGAGGTGGTCTACGGTGTGCGCAGCCGCCGCGACACCGACACCTTCTTCAAGCGGTTTACCGCCGAGGGGTTCTACCACCTGATGAACGCTCTGGGGGCCGACATCGTCTTCAACCATGCCGACTACCGGCTCATCAGCGCCCGCGTGCTGGAGAGCTTTGCGGACTATAAAGAGGTCAACATCTTCCTGCGCGGTATGGTACCGCTGGTGGGCTTTCCCAGTGCGACCGTAAGCTACGAGCGCCACGAGCGTCTGGCCGGCGAGAGCCACTACCCCCTGCGCAAGATGCTGGCACTGGCCTTTGACGGCATCACCAGCCTGTCCAACAAGCCCATCCGGCTCATCACCGGCGCAGGCATCGTCGTCAGCCTCATCAGCTTCATCGGCGTCATCTGGGCCATCGTGCAGGCGGCGCTGGGCAGCGTGGTGGCGGGCTGGGCCTCCACCATCTGCATCGTCTGCTTCGTGGGCGGCGTCCAGCTCATCTGCCTGGGCGTCATCGGCGAATACATCGGCAAGATCTACATGGAGACCAAGGCGCGCCCCCGCTACATCATCAGCGAGCGCACCTGGGCCCCGTATGAAAGGAAGTATCACGGATGAGCAAACAGAGCTGGAAAGGCAGCACCCTGCTGAACCCGGAGCCGCCGGTGCTGGTCTCCTGTGGCGGGCTGGAAGCCCCCAACCTCATCACCATCGGCTGGACGGGCACCATCTGCACCCAGCCCAGCATGGTATCCATCAGCGTCCGACCGGAGCGGTTCAGTCACCACCTCATCCGGGAGAGCGGGCAGTTCGCCATCAACCTGCCCACGGAGGAACTGGTCCGCTCGGTGGACTGGTGCGGCGTCAAAAGCGGCCGGGATGTGGACAAATTCGCCGCCTGCGGGCTCCATGCAGCCCCCGGCACGGTCCTGACCGACTGCCCCATCCTCGAAGAAAGCCCGGTCAACCTCGAATGCCGGGTCACGCAGGTCATCCCGCTGGGCAGCCACGACCTCTTTCTGGCGGAGGTCGTGGCCTGCGATGTGGACGAGAGCCTGCTGGACGAGAACGGCAAGCTCTGCCTCGACAAGGCCCGGCTCATCGTCTACAGCCACGGCGAGTACCTGAGCCTCGGCAAAAAGCTGGGCACCTTCGGCTACAGTGTGCGGAAAAAGAAAACGCGGCGGAAATGACTCCCGCCGCACTTGACAAAAACGATAAAACGCACTATACTAAAATCAAAGAAGGCACTGCGACAAGCGGTTGACCTCTTGCTATCAGGTTAGTTCAAAAATTGAACCGTCGCCTTTGCCGAGGTGGCGGTTCAGCGTTTTTTCACGATAATGGTGATCGTAAATTCACCAATATGGAATGTAATACGCATTGCCTCACCCCCTTTCGGGAAGTGTAGGCCAACCGCCTGCCGTATGTGCAGTGCCTTGCTACCTAAGCAGCAGATTTAGTATAGCATAGATTTCGACAAGATGCAACAAAAGCGGGAAACACGGAAGCGTTTCCCGCTTTTGTTTATTGTTCCAGCAATTCGGTCAGGCAGCGCACCGTCCGGCCATGATTTCCGGTCACGGTCTCGGCGTGGAGCAGGCTGCTCAGAACGCTTTCCTCCACGCATTCTGCCACCGCGCGGAAGAGCGGGTTGATGGCGTCGTCGTGGAGGATGGCCATGGGCAGGATGGCCGTGTCGGCGTAATGCGGCATCCGGTTGGCCGTGGTAAAGGCGATCACGATCTCGCCGCTGCCGTTGCCGCAGTAGGAGCCGGTGCGGGACAGGCCCACCAGCGCCCGGTGGCAGAGCCGCCGCAGCTGGCGCTCGCTGAGCGGGATGTCCGTAGCCAGCACCGTGATGATGGAGCCTTTGTCTTCATGGGGCGGGATCTTCGCATCCAGCAGCGTCTGGATGGGCGTCCCCGCCACGACGAGGTCGTCGAAAACGGCATGGTTCGAGAGGACGAGCGCACCGATGGTGTAGGTCTTCCCGTCCAGCTCCACCTGCCGGGATGCCGACCCGATGCCGCCTTTCAGGCCGTGGCAGCGCATCCCGCGCCCGGCTCCGACGGCACCCTCGGCAAAATCGGCCCGGCAGTCGGCCAACGCGGCAAAGACATGCTCTTCGGTCACATGCAGGCCCCGGATGTCGTTCAGGCCGCTGTCGTTGCACTCGCAGACGACCGGGTTCACGCTGCCGGTGGTCTCGCAAATGTCCGGATTACGCTGCAGCATATACTTCACCAGTGCCGTCTCCACGGTGCCCACACTGAGGGTATTGGTGAACAGGATCGGCGTTTCCAGCGTCCCCAGCTCGTCGATCTGGACCAGGCCGGTCGTCTTGCCGAAGCCGTTGATGACATGGCTGGCCGCCAGCACCTTATCGTGGAACACATCGCCCGGATGCGGCAGCAGAGCCGTCACGCCGGTCTGGACATTGCCGTCCGCCAGTGTGCAGTGCCCCACCGTCACGCCCGGCACATCGCTGATCTTGTTCCGGGGGCCGTGCGGCAGTCTGCCGACCCGGAAGCCCCATTTGTTCGTTTCGATTCCCATTGCAGCATCCTCCTTTGGACCAGTGCTCTTATTTTTCGTGTTTCACCCGCTCCATGGCCCCCAGGTCATACGGCGTGTTCTGGTAGACATAATAGTTCAGCCAGTTCTCATACAGCAGGTGCGCATGGGCGCGCCAGCGGAAGAGGGGCGGCTGCTCCGGATCGTCGCCGGGGTAGTAGTTCTTCGGGATGGCGATGGGCAGGCCCTTTGCCACATCCCGCTTGTACTCTGCATCCAGCGTGTACTTATCATACTCCGGGTGGCCGGTCACGAAGATCTGCCGCCCGTTCTCGGTGCTCATGAGGAACGGCCCGGCCTCGTCGCTCTCGGCAAGGATGCGCAGTGCTTCGCAGCGGTCCACATCCGCACGGGAGATGCCGGTGTGGCGGCTGTGGGGGGCGTAGAACACCTCATCGAAGCCGCGGACCAGCGGGTTCGACGGGCGGGTGACCCGGTGCTCGAACACGCCGAACATCTTCTGGGGCAGGATCTCCTTCCGGACGCCGTAGTGATAGTACAGGCCCGCCTGTGCGCCCCAGCAGACATGCAAAGTGGAGTAGACATTCGTCTCGCTGAAGTCCATGATCTCACACAGCTCCGGCCAGTAATCCACCTGTTCAAACGCCATCGTCTCCACCGGTGCGCCGGTGATGATCATGCCATCGTAGCGGTCGTTCTTCACTTCATCGAAGGTCTTGTAAAAGGCCTCCAGATGCGCCGTGGAGACATGGGTGGCCGCATGGCTGGCCGTCTGGAGCAGGGTCATGTGGACCTGCAGCGGCGTGTTGGCCAGCAACCGGGCGATCTGGGTCTCGGTGGCGATCTTGGTCGGCATCAGGTTCAGGATCAGGATCTCCAGCGGGCGGATGTGTTGGGAGGCCGCCCGCTCCCGGTGCATGACGAAGACATTCTCCTCATAGAGGGCGTCGTAGGCGGGGAGCGTTTTGGGGATGATCAGGGGCATGACGATTTCTCCTTCGGGATCAGATTTTGTCGAGTGCCTGTGCGATATCCGCGATCAGGTCCTCGCTGCTTTCCAGACCGCAGCTCATCCGGACCAGCTCGGCCGGCACACCGGCAGCCTTCAGCTGCTCGTCGGTCATCTGGCGATGGGTGCTGGAAGCCGGGTTCAGGCAGCAGGTGCGGGCGTCGGCCACATGGGTCTCGATGGCGGCCAGACGCAGGGACTTCATAAAGATGCTGGCGGCTTCGCGTCCGCCGGCCAGGCCGAAGGACACCACGCCGCAGCTGCCGTTGGGCAGGTACTTTTCGGCCAGCGCATGGTAGGGGCTGGACTCCAGACCGCAGTAGTTCACATACGCCACCTTGGGGTGTGCTTCCAGGAACTTTGCCACGGCCATGCCGTTGTCGCAGTGGCGCTGCATCCGGACATGCAGGCTTTCCAGACCGAGGTTCAGCATGTAGGCGTTCATGGGCGACTGCATGGAGCCGAAGTCGCGCATCAGCTGGGCCGTGGCCTTGGTGATGAAGGCTCCCTCTTTGCCGAAGCGCTCGGCGTAGGTGATGCCGTGATAGCTGTCGTCCGGGGTGCACAGACCGGGGAACTTTTCGGCGTGGGCCATCCAGTCGAATCTGCCGCTGTCCACGATGGCACCGCCCAGAACCGCTCCGTGGCCGTCCATATACTTGGTGGTGGAATGGGTCACGATGGCCGCGCCCCACTCGAACGGGCGGCAGTTGACCGGGGTCGGGAA
>OGHA01001243.1_pt1 | contig 11263 bp, 10 predicted proteins | sample 1571361 | NCBI WGS metagenome assembly OGHA01 (sample SAMEA2581970, study PRJEB24529) | metagenome | biome: Human gut stool | place: China | collected 2011 | reverse complement strand
TGCATCTCAATCACCTCTGCCACCGCTATTGGGGAAATCCGGCGCATTACCGCTTTGATTCGCGCCACCAGCTCCTTCGGCGAAAACGGCTTGGTGATATAGTCATCCGCGCCGGTTTCAAGGCCGCGCACGCGATCTTCTTCTTCCCCTCTGGCGGTCAACATCACCACTGGAATATCCCGGGTCATCGACTCGCGCTTGAGGTGTTTGATGAACTGGATACCGGAGCCGCCAGGTAACATCCAGTCAAGGAGAATTAAATCCGGCCAGGGTTCATTCAGTTGATTCACAGCACTGTCATAATCTTCCGCTTCGACCGGCTGAAAGCCATTTTGTTCGAGCACGAAGCAGACCATTTCGCGAATTGGAGCTTCATCTTCTACGACCAGAATACGTCTCGCCATGATTTGCCCTGTTGTAATAAATAGGTTGCGATCATTAATGCGACGTCATTATGCGTCAGATTTATGACAGATTTATGAAAAGCTCGTCGCACATATCTTCAGGTTATTGATTTCCGTGGCGCAGAAAAAAGCAAATGGCACATCTGTTTGGGTATAATCGCGCCCATGCTTTTTCGCCAGGGAACCGTTATGCGCATCCTTCACACCTCAGACTGGCATCTCGGCCAGAACTTCTACAGTAAAAGCCGCGAAGCTGAACATCAGGCTTTTCTTGACTGGCTGCTGGAGACAGCACAAACCCATCAGGTGGATGCGATTATTGTTGCCGGTGATGTTTTCGATACCGGCCCGCACGTTATACAACCGTTTTGTTGTCAATTTACAGCAAACTGGCTGTCATCTGGTGGTACTGGCAGGAAACCATGACTCGGTCGCCACGCTGAATGAATCGCGCGATATCATGGCGTTCCTCAATACTACCGTGGTCGCCAGCGCCGGACATGCGCCGCAAATCTTGCCTCGTCGCGACGGGACGCCAGGCGCAGTGCTGTGCCCCATTCCGTTTTTACGTCCGCGTGACATTATTACCAGCCAGGCGGGGCTTAACGGTATTGAAAAACAGCAGCATTTACTGGCAGCGATTACCGATTATTACCAACAACACTATGCCGATGCCTGCAAACTGCGCGGCGATCAGCCTCTGCCCATCATCGCCACGGGACATTTAACGACCGTGGGGGTCAGTAAAAGTGACGCCGTGCGTGACATTTATATTGGCACGCTGGACGCGTTTCCGGCACAAAACTTTCCACCAGCCGACTACATCGCGCTCGGGCATATTCACCGCGCACAGATTATTGGCGGCATCGAAAATGCTAGCTATTCCGCCCAAACCCTTCCCCCGAGTTTTGATGAATGCGGTAAGAGTAAATATGTCCATCTGGTGACATTTTCAAACGGCAAATTAGAGAGCGTGGAAAACCTGAACGTACCGGTAACGCAACCCATGGCAGTGCTGAAAGGCGATCTGGCGTCGATTACCGCACAGCTGGAACAGTGGCGCGATGTATCGCAGGAGCCACCTGTCTGGCTGGATATCGAAATCACTACTGATGAGTATCTGCATGATATTCAGCGCAAAATCCAGGCATTAACCGAATCATTGCCTGTCGAAGTATTGCTGGTACGTCGGAGTCGTGAACAGCGCGAGCGTGTGTTAGCCAGCCAACAGCGTGAAACCCTCAGCGAACTCAGCGTCGAAGAGGTGTTCAATCGCCGTCTGGCACTGGAAGAACTGGATGAATCGCAGCAGCAACGTCTGCAGCATCTTTTCGCCACGACGTTGCATAGCCTCGCCGGAGAACACGAAGCATGAAAATTCTCAGCCTGCGCCTGAAAAACCTGAACTCATTAAAAGGCGAATGGAAGATTGATTTCACCCGCGAGCCGTTCGCCAGCAACGGGCTGTTTGCCATTACCGGCCCAACCGGTGCGGGGAAAACCACCCTGCTGGACGCCATTTGTCTGGCGCTGTATCACGAAACTCCGCGCCTCTCTAACGTTTCACAATCGCAAAATGATCTCATGACCCGCGATACCGCTGAATGTCTGGCGGAGGTGGAGTTTGAAGTGAAAGGTGAAGCGTATCGCGCGTTCTGGAGCCAGAATCGGGCGCGTAACCAGCCGGACGGTAATTTGCAGGTGCCACGCGTAGAGCTGGCGCGCTGCGCCGACGGCAAAATTCTCGCCGACAAAGTGAAAGATAAGCTGGAACTGACAGCGACGTTAACCGGGCTGGATTACGGGCGCTTCACCCGTTCGATGCTGCTTTCGCAGGGGCAATTTGCTGCCTTCCTGAATGCCAAACCCAAAGAACGCGCGGAATTGCTCGAGGAGGTAACCGGCACTGAAATCTACGGGCAAATCTCGGCGATGGTTTTTGAGCAGCACAAATCGGCCCGCACAGAGCTGGAGAAGCTGCAAGCGCAGGCCAGCGGCGTCACGTTGCTCACGCCGGAACAAGTGCAATCGCTGACAGCGAGTTTGCAGGTACTTACTGACGAAGAAAAACAGTTAATTACCGCGCAGCAGCAAGAACAACAATCGCTAAACTGGTTAACGCGTCAGGACGAATTGCAGCAAGAAGCCAGCCGCCGTCAGCAGGCCTTGCAACAGGCGTTAGCCGAAGAAGAAAAAGCGCAACCTCAACTGGCGGCGCTTAGTCTGGCACAACCGGCACGAAATCTTCGTCCACACTGGGAACGCATCGCAGAACACAGCGCGGCGCTGGCGCATATTCGCCAGCAGATTGAAGAAGTAAATACTCGCTTACAGAGCACAATGGCGCTTCGCGCGAGCATTCGCCACCACGCGGCGAAGCAGTCAGCAGAATTACAGCAGCAGCAACAAAGCCTGAATACCTGGTTACAGGAACACGACCGCTTCCGTCAGTGGAACAACGAACCGGCGGGTTGGCGTGCGCAGTTCTCCCAACAAACCAGCGATCGCGAGCATCTGCGGCAATGGCAGCAACAGTTAACCCATGCTGAGCAAAAACTTAATGCGCTTGCGGCGATCACGTTGACGTTAACCGCCGATGAAGTTGCTACCGCCCTGGCGCAACATGCTGAGCAACGCCCACTGCGTCAGCACCTGGTCGCGCTGCATGGACAGATTGTTCCCCAACAAAAACGTCTGGCGCAGTTACAGGTCGCTATCCAGAATGTCACGCAAGAACAGACGCAACGTAACGCCGCACTTAACGAAATGCGCCAGCGTTATAAAGAAAAGACGCAGCAACTTGCCGATGTGAAAACCATTTGCGAGCAGGAAGCGCGCATCAAAACGCTGGAAGCTCAACGTGCACAGTTACAGGCGGGTCAGCCTTGCCCACTTTGTGGTTCCACCAGCCACCCGGCGGTCGAGGCGTATCAGGCGCTGGAGCCTGGCGTTAATCAGTCTCGATTACTGGCGCTGGAAAACGAAGTTAAAAAGCTCGGTGAAGAAGGTGCGACGCTACGTGGGCAACTGGACGCCATAACAAAGCAGCTTCAGCGTGATGAAAACGAAGCGCAAAGCCTCCGACAAGATGAGCAAGCACTTACTCAACAATGGCAAGCCGTCACGGCCAGCCTCAATATCACCTTGCAGCCACTGGACGATATTCAACCGTGGCTGGATGCACAAGATGAGCACGAACGCCAGCTGCGGTTACTCAGCCAACGGCATGAATTACAAGGGCAGATTGCCGCGCATAATCAGCAAATTATCCAGTATCAACAGCAAATTGAACAACGCCAGCAACTACTTTTAACGACATTGACGGGTTATGCACTGACATTGCCACAGGAAGATGAAGAAGAGAGCTGGTTGGCGACACGTCAGCAAGAAGCGCAGAGCTGGCAGCAACGCCAGAACGAATTAACCGCGCTGCAAAACCGTATTCAGCAGCTGACGCCGATTCTGGAAACGTTGCCGCAAAGTGATGAACTCCCGCACTGCGAAGAAACTGTGGTATTGGAAAACTGGCGGCAGGTACATGAACAATGTCTCGCATTACACAGCCAGCAGCAGACGTTACAGCAACAGGATGTTCTGGCGGCGCAAAGTCTGCAAAAAGCCCAGGCGCAGTTTGACACCGCGCTACAGGCCAGCGTCTTTGACGATCAGCAGGCGTTCCTTGCGGCGCTAATGGATGAACAAACACTAACGCAGCTGGAACAGCTCAAGCAGAATCTGGAAAACCAGCGCCGTCAGGCGCAAACTCTGGTCACTCAGACAGCAGAAACGCTGGCACAGCATCAACAACACCGACCTGACGACGGGTTGGCTCTCACTGTGACGGTGGAGCAGATTCAGCAAGAGTTAGCGCAAACTCACCAAAAGTTGCGTGAAAACACCACGAGTCAAGGCGAGATTCGCCAGCAGCTGAAGCAGGATGCAGATAACCGTCAGCAACAACAAACCTTAATGCAGCAAATTGCTCAAATGACGCAGCAGGTTGAGGACTGGGGATATCTGAATTCGCTAATAGGTTCCAAAGAGGGCGATAAATTCCGCAAGTTTGCCCAGGGGCTGACGCTGGATAATTTAGTCCATCTCGCTAATCAGCAACTTACCCGGCTGCACGGGCGCTATCTGTTACAGCGCAAAGCCAGCGAGGCGCTGGAAGTCGAGGTTGTTGATACCTGGCAGGCAGATGCGGTACGCGATACCCGTACCCTTTCCGGCGGCGAAAGTTTCCTCGTTAGTCTGGCGCTGGCGCTGGCGCTTTCGGATCTGGTCAGCCATAAAACACGTATTGACTCGCTGTTCCTTGATGAAGGTTTTGGCACGCTGGATAGCGAAACGCTGGATACCGCCCTTGATGCGCTGGATGCCCTGAACGCCAGTGGCAAAACCATCGGTGTGATTAGCCACGTAGAAGCGATGAAAGAGCGTATTCCGGTGCAGATCAAAGTGAAAAAGATCAACGGCCTGGGCTACAGCAAACTGGAAAGTACGTTTGCAGTGAAATAACTATTCAGCAGGATAATGAATACAGAGGGGCGAATTATCTCTTGGCCTTGCTGGTCGTTATCCTGCAAGCTATCAATTTATTGGCTACGGTGATTGGTAGCCGTTCTGGTGGTTGTGATGGTGGTATGAAAAAAGTCATTTTATCTTTGGCTCTGGGCACGTTTGGTTTGGGGATGGCCGAATTTGGCATTATGGGCGTGCTCACGGAGCTGGCGCATAACGTAGGAATTTCGATTCCTGCCGCCGGGCATATGATCTCGTATTATGCACTGGGGGTGGTGGTCGGTGCGCCAATCATCGCACTCTTTTCCAGCCGCTACTCACTCAAACATATCTTGTTGTTTCTGGTGGCGTTGTGCGTCATTGGCAACGCCATGTTCACGCTCTCTTCGTCTTACCTGATGCTCGCCATTGGTCGGCTGGTATCCGGCTTTCCGCATGGCGCATTTTTTGGCGTCGGAGCGATCGTGTTATCAAAAATTATCAAACCCGGAAAAGTCACCGCCGCCGTGGCGGGGATGGTTTCCGGGATGACAGTCGCCAATTTGCTGGGCATTCCGCTGGGAACGTATTTAAGTCAGGAATTTAGCTGGCGTTACACCTTTTTATTGATCGCTGTTTTTAATATTGCGGTGATGGCATCGGTCTATTTTTGGGTGCCAGATATTCGCGACGAGGCGAAAGGAAATCTGCGCGAACAATTTCACTTTTTGCGCAGCCCGGCCCCGTGGTTAATTTTCGCCGCCACGATGTTTGGCAACGCAGGTGTGTTTGCCTGGTTCAGCTACGTAAAGCCATACATGATGTTTATTTCCGGTTTTTCGGAAACGGCGATGACCTTTATTATGATGTTAGTTGGGCTAGGGATGGTGCTGGGAAATATGCTAAGTGGCAGGATTTCAGGACGTTATTCACCACTGCGCATTGCAGCAGTGACTGACTTTATAATTGTACTGGCACTGCTGATGCTCTTTTTCTGCGGCGGCATGAAAACAACGTCGCTTATTTTTGCTTTTATTTGTTGCGCGGGATTATTTGCCCTTTCAGCACCGCTACAAATATTGTTACTACAAAACGCCAAAGGCGGAGAGTTATTAGGTGCCGCAGGTGGGCAAATAGCGTTTAACCTCGGTAGCGCCGTCGGCGCATATTGCGGAGGTATGATGCTGACGCTGGGGCTGGCATATAATTACGTGGCGCTGCCTGCCGCCCTGCTTTCGTTTGCTGCGATGTCGTCGTTGCTGCTGTATGGTCGCTATAAGCGCCAGCAAGCGGCGGATACTCCGGTGCTGGCGAAACCACTGGGGTAGATTACTGTCACGGTGCGCGTTGCTTATTGCCGGATGCGGCGTGAACGCCTTATCCGCCCTACGCGGTTCTGGCACATTTTGTAGGCCTGATAAGACGCGACAAGCGTCGCATCAGGCATCGGAGCACTTATTGCCGGATGCGGCGTGAACGCCTTATCCGGCCTACGGTTCTGGCACCTTTTGTAGGCCTGATAAGACGCGGCAAGCGTCGCATCAGGCATGATGCGCCAATTGCCTACGTTTTTTACTCTTGTGGCCATAACCACGCAGCGCCGCGTACGCCGCTGGAATCACCGTGCTTCGCCTTACGCACCGGCGTTTCACATTCGCCGCCGAAGACAAATTGTTTAATCAACTGCCCAACCGTTTGATATAAACGGTCTACATTGCTCATCCCGCCCCCCAGGACAATCACATCCGGATCGAGAATATTCACGACATGTGCCAGCGATTTTGCCAGCCGCAGCTCGTAGCGACGCAATGCCAGTTCCGCTACCGGATCGCTTTCTTCAACCAGGCGGATAATTTCACTGCCTTTCAGCGCATGTCCGCTCAAACGACGATAATCCATCGCGAATCCCGTGCCCGAAATAAAGGTTTCAATACAACCTTGTTTACCGCAATAACAAGGGACTTCCTCGCGATAACGCAGTTCGTCTTCGTCCATCCACGGTAGCGGATTGTGTCCCCACTCACCTGCCGTGCCATTGCCGCCGATATGCGCCCGCCCATTGAATGCCACGCCCGCGCCGCATCCCGTGCCGATAATCACGGCAAATACCGTCTGCGCTCCCGCTGCCGCGCCATCTACTGCTTCTGAAACCGCCAGACAGTTAGCGTCATTTGCCAGCCGCACTTCCCGGTGCGACCTCGCGCTTAAGTCTTTATCGAATGGCTGACCGTTGAGCCAGGTTGAATTGGCATTCTTCACCACACCGGTGTAAGGCGAAATTGAGCCAGGAATGCCCATACCTACCGTTCCGCGCTGCCCCGTCGCCTGCTCCGCCATATCAACCAACGTGGCGATCGTTTCAATAGTCTGCCGGTAATCATCACGCGGCGTGGGCAGACGATGGCGGTACAACTGCTCCCCTGCATCGCCCAGTGCAATCACTTCAGTTTTGGTGCCGCCTAAATCGATACCTATACGCACGGTACTCTCCTTATTTTTTTCAATATCAATAGCGTAGAGACGGACAACCGGATTGGCAATGCAAGGCCGCCGACAATTCGTTATCATGCCCGCTAAATTTAACGACAAGGCCGTGGAAATTATCATGCTGTGGTTCAAAAATTTAATGGTTTACCGTCTTAGCCGCGAGATTTCGCTGCGTGCAGAAGAGATGGAAAAACAGCTAGCCTCGATGGCATTTACCCCATGCGGCAGCAAGGACATGGCGAAGATGGGCTGGGTTCCTCCGATGGGATCGCACAGCGATGCGTTAACGCACGTTGCCAATGGTCAAATTGTTATCTGCGCGCGCAAAGAAGAAAAAATCCTCCCGTCTCCGGTGATTAAACAGGCGCTGGAAGCGAAAATCGCCAAACTGGAAGCGGAACAGGCGCGTAAGCTGAAGAAAACCGAAAAAGATTCGCTGAAAGACGAAGTGCTGCACTCTCTGCTGCCGCGTGCTTTCAGCCGTTTTAGCCAGACAATGATGTGGATCGACACGGTTAACGGTTTGATTATGGTGGACTGCGCCAGTGCCAAAAAAGCGGAAGATACGCTGGCATTACTGCGTAAAAGCCTGGGGTCGTTACCGGTTGTACCATTGAGCATGGAAAACCCGATTGAACTGACGCTGACCGAATGGGTTCGCTCCGGTAGTGCGGCACAGGGCTTCCAGCTGCTTGATGAAGCCGAGCTGAAATCGTTGCTGGAAGATGGCGGCGTGATCCGCGCGAAGAAACAAGATCTGACCAGCGAAGAGATCACCAATCACATTGAAGCCGGAAAAGTGGTGACTAAACTGGCGCTCGACTGGCAGCAGCGCATTCAGTTTGTGATGTGCGACGATGGTTCGCTCAAGCGTCTGAAGTTCTGCGACGAGCTGCGCGATCAAAACGAAGATATCGACCGTGAAGATTTCGCCCAGCGTTTTGATGCCGATTTCATCCTGATGACTGGTGAACTGGCAGCGTTAATTCAAAACCTGATTGAAGGATTAGGTGGCGAAGCACAACGTTAATTGCTGATTTTCCTTTAATGCCGGATGCGACGCCTGCCGCGTATTCTCCGGCGTACGAAGCCACACCAGGCATATAATTATTCGCTACGGCGAGCAATAATTTTTAGCGCAGCAATATTATGCGTTTTACGCTGTAACTTGCTCCATGGACGTTGTGTCATTGTTTTTCCTCAAGCCGGTGACGCGCTTCACTGCGAATTTTCCGCGTTGCCCCGGTTTTCACTAAATCACGTAACAGCGAAAGATCGGGTTGTTCGACAAATAAGAGTAATGATGGATCCTCTTTTAACCACGCCGTTTTCACATCGGCAGCCAGCTGTGGATTATTAATAGCCAGCGACCGATCCTGAGGCTCAGTCAATGTCGTTAACAACAACGCCGGGGTATGTGCGTTGCGCAATGCCGTTTGGCGTAAATGATCATTGCGACTTTGCAGCAATGCACGCCACCATTCATCATCTGATTTATCTTTTATCGTAGCCAGTTCCGCAACAATATCTGGAGATCTTCACTGATATTTATATCAACCTTGATAAATTATGAATATATCGGAAATTGAAAAAATCGCAGCAAAGGAAATATTATTATGGGCTAAAGAAAGGATATTTCAGAAAAATGCCCTCCCGTTCAAGGGGAAGGCGAGGAATTACAGATAGCGGCACAGATAAGAGGTGGGTTCGGCAACTTGCAGATGAAACTCACTGTGACCGGGAACATTAAACACCGAACCGGCTTCATACACCTGCCAGTCGGTCGCGTCAGGCAGTAACACATTCAGCGCGCCACTGATTACCGTCATCTCTTCCGGCTCAGCGGTGCTGAAGGTGTATTCGCCTTCAACCATAACACCCACGCTGGCGCGACCAGTGCTGCTGCTGGAAAAGCCGATTGATTTCACTTTGCCGGAAAAGTACTCATTACTTTGAAGCATAAACTGGCCCTGTTTGGTAGTTGAACATCTACTTCACTATAGGGGCCAGAGGCGCTGGCTGTCACGCAAAATTACACCAGTAATTCCGCAGCCAGCCGTGCAATCAATACGTTAGACAGCAAGACAGGAACATCGAGCTGTTTTTGCAGTAAATCGCGATGACGTTGGTGAAATCCTAAACAATCCAGCATGATGACATCAGCCCCTTTTGCCAGTAATTCTTTCCCGGCATCAATGATTTTTTGTTCTGAATCATGAATGGGGTTACCCAATGAAAATACCGGCGATTTCTGCAAAATTTGCCATTTTTGCGCCTGAACGGGCAGCATCTCCTCAACCGGAACGATAACCCCCACCTGATGATCTTCAACAATAGAGGAAACCAGTGGAGGCAATATTCGCGACGGCTCAAGAAAGATCGTATTACGCGCAGTCATACTACTAATGTTTGCTGTACTCATTAATAAAATGACGTCATAACCCTGATTATCGAGCACTTCAACCACACCTTGCAGGTCACGCTCCACTTTGCGACGCGAAACATGGGCCAGCTGGTTGTCATTTAATAATGTGAGAATGGTGTCTTCGCCTGCTTCTGGCGCGTACTCCGCCATCACTTCTTCACGACTTAACTTCCCCAGCAGGCTATGATGGGAAATATTATCTTCGTCAATGTATTCCGTCAGGAGCGGCAAAACTTCCTGCATAGGTACAATGCCGATGGTCAGGATCGCCAACGACGCACTCATTGTTCATCCACCTTACTTTTCTTTCGTCGTTAATTACCGGGCAAGTGTGAAGCACCACTGCTGACACTTACTTGTGCTACAAATGACAAAAAGCGTAGCAGCAGACGTGCACGGCATAATGTAAAGATTCCAAATGATTCCAGTAATGGATTGTTATTGTTTAATATTCTAATTATTAGAAAAACATGAATTATGAAAAATGTGACGCAGATCCCTTGTAGTGGCACTCAGAATCCCTTCCGAGCAGTCTGATGCGGTCACTCTTTGTCATGGTCCTCATAGCGTTTTTTCGCATCCATCGCTTCCTGAGCGGTCGGATGTTCACTGATCAACGAGTCTGGTTTAGGATGATCGGCTCTGAGTTGGTACCAGGTTACCGTCTGTCCTGGTTTTCCTTTTTCAATCGTCACTATATATGCTTCACGAGGATAAGGCGGTTTCGTTGGCATCGTTCTTCCTTATTTCACGGGATGAACGTTAAGTATAGGCGCTCGAAAATCAACAATTGATCGTCTGTGCCAGGGCGCTACGAATTTCAGAAATCACCTGGCTGGGTTCGTTTGTTGCGTCGATGATAATATGCGCAACTTCGCGATATAGCGCATCGCGTTCTTCCAGCACTTCCTGAACTTCTTCGCTCAGCGGTTTTCCCGTTAAGGTTGGCCGTAAATCTTCTTCCGGTGCAGCTTTCAGTCGGTGAACCAGGACTGATACTGGCGCACACAAATAAACCACGATCCCGTTATTTTGCATGAAGTGACGATTAAATTCCGTCAGAATAATGCCGCCGCCTGTAGCGATAACGGTGGATGGCGCAGTTACCGCTTCCAGCGCCGCCGTTTCTCTGGCGCGAAATCCCGCCCACTCTTCCCTTTCGACGATCTCCGCGACCGTCATATTGAGCTGTGATTGCAACCACTGATCGGTATCGACAAACCGACGGTTAAGCGAATCGGCAAGGGCCATTCCGACCGTTGTTTTACCACAGCCCCGAGGCCCGATCAGAAAAAGAGGTTGTGTCATCGTGGGTTTTCCCCAATAGGTCGCAATGCGGCGAAAGCCGGTGTCATGAGAATAGCGATCATACCATCAAACTAGTACAATTTCGATTGTAAAGGAAAAATTCCACTTAAAGTGAAAATCTCAATACACCCCTTACTAT
>OGHA01001233.1_pt1 | contig 11306 bp, 7 predicted proteins | sample 1571361 | NCBI WGS metagenome assembly OGHA01 (sample SAMEA2581970, study PRJEB24529) | metagenome | biome: Human gut stool | place: China | collected 2011 | reverse complement strand
CCTACACGACGCTCTTCCGATCTCTCCGGAGTATCGGTTGTGTCCGGTGTGTCGGGCGTATCCGGCGGCGTGTCAGGCACATCCGGTGTGTCGGGGATGTCCGGCGTTTCCGGAATGGTGGCACCTACCTTGGGGGTGGTGTCCACCTCGTAGATCCAGTTGTCGCCATCGGGCATGCTTATGGACACAAGGAAGGGCTTGATGGCCTCGTAGCCGTGGGATGCCTCGGTCTGCACGACCAAGTACAGACCCTGCGGCAGCTTGGTAATGTCGGCGTAGCCCTCTTCGTTCACGTCCTGCTGGGCGGCAATGGCGGGCACTGCGGGCAGATACTTTACCAGCTGGTCAGCCAGTGTGCTGTCGGAAAGGTCGCCCAGCACCACACCGCAGCCCGCAAAATCGCCGGTATAGTCAAAGTACAGGTTGCCGTTGGTGCGCTTGACCGAGGCCACCTGATACAGGGTCAGCTCGCCGCCGCGCAGGGGCACATCGTTGTGGGTGTCGTACAGACGGACGTGGAGCGAACCCAGACGCCCCAGCACAATGTTGGCACTGGTGGCAAAGGCCGGCAGGGCGCAGCATACCACAAGGCACATAGCCAGCAGCACAGCCGCCAGACGATGACGCAGATCAATGCTTTTCATGTTCTTCACCTCTCGTTTTCTTGGGTTTGCGTGTAGAAAGCAGCATACCGATCAGCAAGATCAGCAGCATGGGCAGCGCCATAATGGGCGCAACGATGATAGGTTCAATTTTAAGCGCTTCGGCGGTAACGCGGAGGTGCTTGTACTGATCCGGGGTCTCCACGCGGCGGCCGCGCACCAGCAGGCGATGGGTGTTGATGCCGTAGGGTGTGCAGGTCATCAGGGTGACGTAGTCCTTGCCTTCGGCAATCTTCAACTCATCGGTCTCGGTGGGCAGCACGATAGAGATTTTGTCCACCTCGTAGGTCAGCACCCGGTCCAGCACGGTGATGGTAAAGGTATCGCCCACTTCCAGCTGGTCGAGGTTGGTAAACAGCTTTGCACTGGGCAGGCCGCGGTGCGCCGAGATGACCGCGTGGGTGGACGCGCCGCCCACCGGCAGGCTGGTGCCCTCTAGGTGGCCTGCGGCGATCTGCAGCACGCTGTCGCCGGTGCCGTGGTAGATGGGCAGCTCCACGCCGATTTTGGAGATGGTGATGTAACCCATAATGCCCGTGCCGGTAATATCCAGCGTTTCGTTGTAGCCGGTAAGCTGATCCGGGCGGTAAAGGGCATTTTCGTTGGCGGCCACTTGTGCGTTAAAGGCATCGGCGGCGTCAAAGTAGGCGCTGTAATCCGCATCGGTCATGTTGTCCACGTCCTGCGCGTAGCTTGCCACCGCGCGGGACTGGTTGCGCTGGTTGACGTAATCGCTGATGGTGGGGTATAACATCACGGATAGACCCACGAAAAAGACGAGGATCAGTATAATAGTGCTTTTGTTCTTTTTCATGGGCTACTCCCTAACGTTATAGTTTCAGGATCAGAGCAGGAGGCCTTGCGGCCCCGCTCTGTGCCGGGGAAAAGGAGAGCTTAGCGGTTCTCCATGCGCTTTTTGGTAATGAGCAGGATGGCTGCTGCAACCATCAGGCCGCCGCCAACAACGTAGAAGATGGTGGTGCCGATGCCGCCGGTACCGGGCAGGGTAGTGCCGCGGTTGTTGATAATCTGAGAAGTCAAAACACCAGTGTTAACATCACCAGAGAAGGTATCACCAGACAAGGTAATCAGAACGGGGGCATCAGCAGTTTCGCTATGTGTAGCAGTGACGGTGAAAAGCAACTCTGCCATAGTGTTATAACCAGCAGGAGTTACAACCTCAACCAGTTTGTAATCGCCATCATCAATACCGTTCCACGCGAATTCCGTTACAGTTGTAGCGTTATCGATGGTATAGGTGCCATCGGAATCTTTAGTAGCATTCACAACACCCTTGGATTCCCAAGTAAGGTTACCGCTGGAATCTTTGACATGTTTAAACAGTTCAAAAGCAGCACCGGGCAGTTTATTGAGATCAGGATCGACCTTATTAGCGTCTACTTTATAGGTAAAAACAATGTTTTTGTCCGGGGCAGTTTTGCCGTAACCCTCGCCATTCGGGTTGTTGGAGAATATCAGATGAGCTTGGTTCGGGTTGCCGGTAGAACCAAGGACAGCAGTAGCATCCAGTTCAGCCTTGTACTCAACAGTGATTACAGAACTGTTGACAGCACCAAGAACCTTTACATCGGTAATCTCGATCTCCAGAGTTTTGGAGGGTGCATCCCAAGTGAGTTTATACTGGGTAGGGGTCAAAGTAGTAGTGTCGATTTTGACAGAAGCACTATCAGTGACATAAGTCAGATTTGTCATGGTATCGACAAACTTTACATAGTATTTATCGTAGTTGTCCAGCTTGCCCAGAGTAGCGGTCAACTTATAAGGAATAATATCGCCGATATCGTAGTCAGCAGAATCCTGCCAGTCAGATTCAACGCCGGTGGTATCATTGATGTCCTTGACCTTCTTCTCAAGGGTAGGAATATCAGTCTTGACCTGAGGAGTTACCGTGGTTGCACTGCTTACTTTCAGCAAGCTCAGATTCTTTGCATCGTGCTTATCGGTAACATCAGTGGTATCGACGATCAGGTAATAACCAGCGCTCGGCAGGGGTACAGAACCAGTGCCAGTTGCCACAGCTGTGCCAGTAACGTGTTCGGCAGCGAATTTTGCAAAATCGGTCGCTAAACTAGGAGTACTGGAGAGTGCCTCAGCAACACCTTTTGCATCAGTGCAAGCGCTATAAGCGGTGTTGGCGTTTTTCAGAGCATTCAGGAAGTCAGGGTCTGTTACATTGGAACCCCATTTAACGTTTGACAGGGTGCCCTCATTAAGATCACCGGCGAAAATCTGATAAGCTTCAAAAGTGTGGCTTGAGATGTCTACTGCCGCAAACGCCGGGATAGCCATGGCGCAAACCATAGCAACTGCCAGCAGCGCAGCCATGAGTTTCTTCATTGCTTTCTTCATGGAGAAAAGCTCCTTTCTTTTCTCTGCCCCTTGCCGCCCCCTGCATTTTGCACAGGGGGGAGGTGAGGGGTGTGGTTTATGTCCGGACTATCGCGTAAACTTTGCGCTGGGCGGGCGGGGGTTAAGCTCCGGGCGTCCGGCAGGGAAGTGCAGTTTAGTCATCTGCCCTCCCTTCATGTCTGCGCTTGCGGTGGATAATACTATATGCCAGCGCAGACAGCATCATTGTGCCGCCCACGGCTGTATACGGGAGTGTACCGGCCCCGCCGGTAGAGGGGAGCTCGTAGCCCACGCTCTACTTCTTGGCCACAGTAAGAAGACCGCCGTTTTCCACACCGGTCTTGTTGCTTTCGCTGTAGGTCACGTCGTACTTGCCGCCGGTAGAAGCTTCCTCGATATAGTAGAAGAAACCTTCTTCCACCTCCTTGTAAACATAGGTCCAGCTGTCCTTTTTCTTAAGGGTAATGGTGTTTACGTATTCGGCACTGTCTTTGCTGTTACCGTCAGCATAACGATACAGATGCACTGTGACATCTTCCTCCGGACCGGAGATCGCCTTACCGTCCTTATCCTGCCAGAACTTCTGGATCGTCAACCATTTACGCGTATTCTGCACGGTGTAGCTCTTTTGCTGACCGCCGGTTACGATCACAACCTTGCTTTGCGGCAAATCATTATCATTAGGTCTGTTAGTGTTGTTCCATGCCTGAGCAGCAGTTTCATTACTGTCTGCGTTTGCAAAGATGACATACACCGTGGTTTCGTCCGGGGTACCCATTTGGTAGCCATCAGGTTCTTTGGTCTCAACGAGTCTGTAGAGCGTATCGGGCTCGATGCGGAAGTGCCCGCGGGTGTCACCGTCTTTCTCGTTATCACCAAGGTAGAGAACGATTTCGCCATTCGCATCCGTTGTATGCAGGGACTGTCCGTCATGGGGGATGAAAGCAGTTCCGTTGTAGGAGGAGAGCGTAAACTCTGCACCCTTCAAACGCGTCAACGGATTCAGACTGTCAACCTTATACAGCGTGAACTGACTGCGAGAAACCGAACCGCTGGCCTCAAGTTTGGTAACTTGCGTGTTGCTGCTTGCGTGGTGATCACCTGTAAGCGCTGCAACATTCGAAAGCGTCACGTTATCGTTGGAATCCAGCACGTAATCGTACTTTAATACATAACCGCGAGCATCGTCCAGCGTGAACGTCATGGTGTGGGTGTCATAACCAGTGCTGCTGTCTGTGGTACGCTTATAGACCATGCCATAGCTTGTAGTCTCCAGCGGCTGGCTAACACCCCCTTTATAGGGATAATCGTACAGCTTTACGCTGTCCATATCCAGATGCGCCGTAACATTCTTATCTTGCACAGCCAGCGTATCGGTCAGGGTCACTGTGTCGCCGTCTTTCAACAGGTCGGTGTAAGCGGGGTTGATATCCAGACTGTAATGCACAACATGCTGACCGGTTTTGTTGCCGTTTTTATCTTCAAGTGCTTCATACGTTGCACTCTTGGTCAGGTATTCAAGATCACGTTTTAAGGTAATGGTAGCCTTAGCTTCATTGTCACCCCACTTTGCCGTATTGGTGTAGGTTTCGGTTACGGTTTTCGGGCTCTCCCACTTGGGGTCCGTAACAGTTGCCGCATAGCGGACAAGGAGGTGCGTCAATCTGTCGCCTTCAGCCTTATTAAGCTCATATTTGACTCGCTCGTCGTCGAGGTTTTTGAACTTAAAAGTAACGTTCTGACCAATGCAGGTGGCTTCAAAATTATTCGGATTATCGAACGTGAAATTGCCATGTCCATTCTGCTGGCACCAATCACTCCAGCCAAAGAGACCTGTGGCACTGCCTTCCTTAAAAGTAAGTCCGTTGGGGAGAGTATCGGTTACCGTAACGGTATAGTTTCTGTCCTTGTCCTGGGGAAACTCCTTCAAGCTGGAGACATCCAGAACGAGCTCGTAGTATACCTCCATGCCGGCGCGATAGGTCTCGGTTGCAGTAGGCTTGTAGGGATTGGGGTCTTTATTGTAGTAATGATCAGAGTAGTTGGATGTGGACACACCCTTCGTAAGACCGGTTTGAACTTTGTTCTTTCTATAATAATAGCTGGTGTAATTATTATAGATATAGAATCCTGCACCTGCCGGAACAGCCGTGGTGTCTACGTGCGTAGAATAGCCGGCAACGTTCATGCTCTTGACAGGGGAAGTACCGGTGTACGAACCGTTGTTCTTCAGGCGGATGATAAAGGTGTGCACCTTGTCGGTGCTGTTCGTAGCAGAAATTTTGGTGTAGCCGGCAGCTAGGTTCGCGTCACCGAAGGATTCGGCATAGTAATCGATCTCAACAGTAATGCCGGCGTCTTTAGCAGAAAGCGTTTTGTTGTCTGCGTTTGTAAAAGTCAGGCTGTCGCGGATCGCCTGATCCAGCTCCGAAGCAATACCATAGTGCTCGCCATACGTAGGTTTTTTGATCTGGTCAACAAAGGTATACTCAGTCCAGGTATTGGGCACAGCGGAAGAAAGCTTCCATCCCGCAGTGTACTGATTTTCCGTATCGGTGGAGGTCAGACTGTTTTGCGCCTTAGACTTGTTAAAGTTCCAGCTGCGGTCGTACGAAGATACGTCCTTTCCGGTAGTGTAGTCCTTACCATTTGTTGTGATGGTGGAGTCATTATGCACCGTTACCTGCTTGCCATCAGTGCTGGCTGGCACGGACGTTACATAGGTGAATTTATACTCCATGCCGTAGGCATCCTGATTAAAGGTGTACTCAAAACCATCTCCATTAGTGTTAGCAGGAATTGCATTTTCAATGGTCGAAGTGGTCCAGCTGCCATCTTTGTCGCGGACTTGTTCCAACTTGATATTGCCTTGGATCTTGGCACCATCAGTAGTAATTTTATCTACGACCTTAGAACCCTTCAGGTTCTGTTTGTAATGATTCTTGACGACCACAGTCCATGTTATGGTGTTGGTGTCGGGATCGTAAGAACCGTTTTTCCAGATACGGTCTTCAAACTTAGTTGTCCACCACTTCCAATCATTTTCGTTGTTGGAACGCGCTTTATTTTTGAACTCAACGTAACCGGCACCTGTAGCAGTGTTTTTGATTATCTTAACGCGATAGGTCAGCTGATAACTCTCGCCGGGGGCTAATGTTTTCAGCTCTGTAATATGGAAGCTATCAGCGCTAATAGCGTTTTTGTAGTCCGTTACCTTGCTCTCAGAGCCGTTTGCATCGATCTTTACCAGCTTAAAGCTGCTTTGGACGTATTCGCCCGCAATCGTGTCGTTGTTTTGGAGCTCGTCCAGAATTTCAATGGGCTGAGACCAGCCATCCTTAGAGGAAACGATGACGGTGTAATCAATATAGGTAGTGCCGTCACTTTCCACAACGGGAGTAGCGCCTTCCTTTTTAATGGCAAGATCACGCGGCAGCTTGACGAGAAGATCCAGCCCGGTCGGGAAGTGGATGTTAGTGCTTTCAGCATCGCCAACAGTGGAAGCTTCGGCTTCAAAATCGAATTGCCCGGTAAAAGGCTTAGTGATGTCAAAACTATCGTTGAAAGTAAGACGGACAGTACCATCTGTCTCAACTACACCGGTACCAACTTGCTTATTGTTATCGCTTTTATCGATCAGCTTGAAATCTTTCTTTTCAGACAATTGAATGCCCTTAGGAAGGTGATAGGTCAGGGTTTTAGGAGTAAGATTCTCAAGGCCTTTTTCAGGAATTTTGAAAGTGTAGTTCAGAGTAAGCTTATCTCCGTCCTTCAGTGTAATAGAATCTCCCTGCTTGAGGATATTTGAACCCTGTTTTACAGTGATACCGGTAATACCGCCCTTATTCGTATCCTTGGGCGTTTCATCAAAGTAATCAATGTATGGCGATGTCTTAGACGTGCTTACGGTCATGGGCTCACCCGCCAGCGTAAGCATATCGGGTGCTTGCAGTGCGCCGTCAACGGCAGAGGAGAGCATCTCGTCTGCGTACTGGGCGGCGGCAACGCTCACCACGCCCAGAACCTCGGCGTTGGAAAGGGTGACCTCAGCCACCTTGCCGTCCACATCGCCGGAGATAACAGTCAGCGTGTTCTCGTCCACCGCGCTCACAATGCCCACGGTCTCCACGGGCTGAGCGTCAGTCACGGTAGTGGTCTGCGGCTCGACAGCGGGGGAACCCACGCTGGGCGCAGCGGTGTCGGCGCTGTCCACCGGCTTTGCGGCGGGCTGCTCCGGGTTGGAGGTGTCGGGGGTATCAGGGAGATCAGGAGTATCGAGGGTGGTCATGTCCTCGGCGGCAGGGGCGGTATCCAGCGAAGCAGCGCCGGATTCCTCAGGCTCTGCGCCGTTCTCGCCCTCGGCGTCCATGCTGAACAGGTCGTCCAGACCGTCCGATGCACCGTCGGCGCTGCTGTCCACAGCCACGGTGCGGGTGACGTACTTATTATAAATAACGATGTCGCCCACATCGGCAGAACTGCCGTCCTCGCCGTCCAGCAGCCATTCCATGTCGCTCATGGAGCTGCGCAGGGCAAGCACGCTGGCCTCCTGCGGGATGGCACTCTGGGGGATACCGGCGTACTTCAGGCAGTAAGAGAGGAACATCACGTCCCACTCGCCGTAGGGGTTGCCGTAGGACTGACCGTAGCGGGAGTAGTAGCGCAGGGTCACGCCGTCCGCGGGGTCGATCTCAAAGTTTTTCTCGCTCTGCTCGTAGCCCAGCTGGGTTTTTGCCACGCTGACCAGATCCTCGGCCCAGTTGCCGGAGATCACGGCCTCGGCGTTGGCGGCCTGCCACTCCTCGGGGGTCTCAAGGTCGGCGGAGGTGTCGCTCAGGCAGGCTACGGTGTGCTGATGCTCCGGCAGGGGGCAGGTGAGCACTTCCTCGTAGCAGGCGTCGGTGTGGTGGTGGTAGATGGGCTCCACGGTGTCCACCATCGGTGCCAGCGCCACGGGCTCGGCCACAGCCATCGCTGCCAGCTCGGCGCTCTGGGTGGGCTCCACTACCTGCTCCACAAGCTCGCCGTCCTGCAGGCCGCAGGTCAGCTCGTACTCGGTGGTATAGCAGCTTTCGTCGTGGGTATGCTCAAATTTATCGCAGATCAGGCTGCCGTCCTCGGGGTCGAAGCAGTCGTCACCGTGGACGTGCTCTTCCTCCATGCAGGTCAGGGTCTGCACCTCGGTGTAGCAGTCGTCGGTGTGCTCGTGGGGCACAAACTCGATCTGCGGCTCCAGCGACAGCGGCGCGGGCTCTTCCTCAATGGTGGGCTGGCTGGTCGCAGCAGCGGCGGTGGCCACCTCGTCCGCATTTTCAAGCTCGCCTTCCTCGTAACCGCAGGTGAGCACCTTGGTGTAGCAATCCGCCGTGTGGGTGTGCTCCTCCTCGCCGCACTGGTACTGCGCGGTCATCGAGATGCCCACGCCATGCAACTGCCAGTTGACGAACAGGGTGGTGATCATGGCAAGCGCCAGCACGAATGCGGTGTAGCGCCGCAGGGTGTGCCGGTTCTCGCGGAACCGCTCCATGTACGTTTTAAGGATGTCGTTCATAACGGAATACCTCCTCCCGGGGTCAGTGGATCAACGAAAAGCTGGACAGGGGCCATACCCTCAAGAACACCCTGCCCACGATCTGGCTTTTTTCAACGCAGCCTATCACGCTGCTGCGGCTGTCGATGGAAGTGGCGCGGTGGTCGCCCAGCACGAAGTAGCGGTTTTCCGGCACCTGATAGGGGAACCGGATGTCGCATTCGCCCACCGTCAGCGTGTCCACATAGGGTTCATCCAGCGCCACGCCGTTTACCGAGACAACGCCGTTCACGTCCATATCGATCACATCACCGGGCTGACCGATGATGCGCTTGAGCAGCAGTTTGTTCTGCCAGTAAAACCCGCACAGCTCGCCGTTTTCAATGTGGTTGGATTTTACCAGCAGGATAATGTCTTTGTCATTCAACGTAGGGTTCATGCTGTCGCCGGAGACCTGAAGTACCGGCAGAAACAGCGTAGCCAGCAGCACGGCTGCTGCGGCCACCACCACCAGAATATAGATCGTACTGCGCAGCACCCGCTGGTAGCGGCTCTGGTACGCAAGACGCTCACGTTCTGCGGCCACTTCCTCGGTGGAAGGGATGGAAGCGAACCGGATATCGCGTTTTTTCATGTTTCCTCCGAAGGCAGGCCGTCGGTGCTGCGGTACTGGTCCAGCAGCTCGTTGGCCTTGCGGTCAAATGCCTGCCAGCGCTGCTGCACCTCCTGCTCGGCGCGCTCCACCATGGCCTTGCAGTCGGCCTCGGTCTGGGTGCGCTTTTGCGCGGCGGCGGCGGTCATGGCGTCGCATTCCTGCTGCGCCTGCGCTTTCAGGCTGTCGGCGTCCGCCTGTGCCTGTTCCAGAATGCGTTTGGCCTCGCTGCGCGCCTGCGAAAGGGTGTTGGCGGCGGTGGCGTTGGTATCCGCAAGGCTGGCCTGCACCGAGTGCAGATAGTCATCGGCGGCGGCCTGCGCGGCGGTGAACACGTTGTTCAGCTCCAGCGCGGCCTGCGCGATGGAACCGGCGCTTTCCAGCCGGAGCTGCCGGTCCTGCAGCTGCGCGGTGAGCGCGGCGTTCTGCGCCTTGAGCTGGTCCTCGCTCTGTTTCAGCGCATAGATGATCTCTATCAATTCAGCGCGGTGCATTCGCCGCAGTTCACGATCTGCCATTTACGTACAAACTCCCAAATGTAAGATGACGAAATTTCTTTCGAAAATTCCGAAAAAACTTAAAGAAAATGCCTGAAAAATCGCTTGCCGCCGCGCTATTTGCGCGACCAGAGGGGTCTTTTATAAGTTACCCTATTGTAGCACATTCCCTGTAACAACAATATAACAAATCAGACACAAAATCAAGAGGTAAAGCCCAAAAAAATATCGCAAATTATTTTGCTTTATGTGTAAAACACCTAAAAAGAAGGTGATATACCACAGAATTGTTAAAATTTTCCTTCATAATTCTGGCGCGTGAAGTTCTGCGCCGTAATGCACTGAATTGCTGTGCCTACGAAAAACGGGAGCCGCACTTTTTCGAAAAAAGCGCGACTCCCGTATCCAGACTTTGGGGTGATCCTTTTACTTACCGAAGCTGCCCAGCAGGCTGTTCAGCGATACAAAGGACTGGTAGATGACGTTGACGTTGTTGATGATGGAACTTGCACCGGAGAAGATGCGGGCGATGTAGTTGAACACCTTGCCAACGTCCAGAAAGGCCTGATAAGCGTTGTTGGCACCGCCGTCCAGGTAGGTCATCTCTTCGGCTTCGATAGCGGAATAGCTGGCGGGCATTTTCATGGTAGAAGGAGTCGTGGCAAGAACCCTTTCTTCAATGGTATCATTGCGTTTACAGCAGTGTTCAGAACAAGGTGGCGACCAGCAGGGTGGTAAGCAGGGCACCGGTCACTAGTGCGGGCCCTACATACTTTTGCCACTGGGCGGTGGCGGGCTGGGTGGTGGGCTGCGGCACGGTAGTGGTACCGGCCTTGGCAGTCCAGTGGGCGTAGATGGTGGCGTCGGAGGTGAACACGGTGGAGGTGGTCACCTTGCTGCCGCCCACCGGCTCGGTGTACCAGCCGTCAAAGGTGTAGCCCGTCATGGTAGGCTGCTCGGGCGTGCTCTCCAGTTTGCCGGACAGGTTCGTGTAGGTGACCACAGTAGAGCAGATGCCGCCTTGGGCATCCATACCAATGGCGTACACGTTCTCTTCCTTTTTGCTCCCTGAAGTTTTGTCGGCAGCAAATGCAGCCGGCAGTGCGCAGCACAGCAGCGTGAACAGGCAAAGCCCGACCACCAGCGTTTTCAGGAATTTTTTCATGAGATCCCTCGCTTTCCTTCACAAAGATGGAGACACTGCCCCGCCCGGGCGCAGCCCGGACGTAGGAGAAGTTTCTTCAACTTATTTTTATCACATCCAGTGTACCAGAAGCGCAACAAAAAATACAGTCTTTTGAGAAAATAATAAGAAAAATCAAGAAAAAAATAAATTTCACCTTTGCAAGATGAATCTTGTGCCCCTGCGGGCTGTGTTTTTTGAAAAACGCATCCCGCAAAACTTACCTTTCGTAAAAACATGGCAGGATATGGAAAACGCAAAATCCCTGCCGCAAAGCCTGAAAAACGACAAAAAACGCTGCGAAGGCAGCGGGTGGCGCGCAAAAAAACGCGGTGCACCTCTTGTGGAAAAGCGGAAAATATGTTATACTGTTTTGCATGATGCGCCATCGCCAAGCGGTAAGGCAGGGGAC
>OGHA01001218.1_pt1 | contig 11400 bp, 8 predicted proteins | sample 1571361 | NCBI WGS metagenome assembly OGHA01 (sample SAMEA2581970, study PRJEB24529) | metagenome | biome: Human gut stool | place: China | collected 2011 | reverse complement strand
AAACGGAAATGCCGGAACAAGTATAATGGGGCAATGGCACTCAAAAAATTTGCCCGCGGGGACGTCATCCTGCCCGCAGTGGTCTTCCTGCTCACATTTGTGGTGGCGCTGTTTTCGCTCCGGCTGCTCTCACTCGATCAGGAAAAAGACGAGCGGCTGCGGGCTGTCTATGCGGCCGAGTCCACCATCAGCCGTGTGTCTTCCCAGCTGAACCGCTATCTGGCAGAATCGGACTTCTTCAAAAAATATATCGAGTCGGGCCATGTGCTCCGTGAAGAGGAGTTTGCAGTTATATCCAGCAATATGCAGGATGGCAGCAGCGTCATCAAGACCCACGAGCTGGCGAAAGACGGCATCGTCTCCCAGGTGTATCCGGTAGCGGGCAACGAGGCGGCCATCGGGCTCGATGTGCTGCATAACCCCGCCCGCAAAAAGGAAGCAAACCTTGCCAAGAACAGCGGGATGTACACCATCGCTGGTCCCTTCGAGCTGGTGCAGGGCGGAACGGGCGCGCTGCTGTTTGACCCCATCTATACCTATAGTAAAAAGGGGGAGCGCTCGTTCTGGGGCTTCTCCATCCTTGTTTTACAGTGGGACAACTTCATTGAGGAGGTCGAGCTGGACAAGATGGAGGAGGCGGGCTACCGGTATCAAATCTGGAAAAAAGACCCCTATACCGGCGAAAAGATCGTCATCGCGGAGAGCGAAGAGGATTTCCCCGGCAATGCGCTGGAAGTTGCGTGCAGCGTCACCAACGATACATGGTATTTTGAGATCATCCCGAAAGCCGGGTGGTTCTCGGACCAGCAGCTCTTGCTGGGCATCGTCATCGCCACCATCATTGGCATGATGGCGGCCTATGCCTGCTGGGAGCTTATGAACCGGCACCAGAAGGACCTGCAGCACGAAGCGGCTCTTGAAAAGTCTGCGCAGGAGGCCCGGGCAGCCAACGAGGCAAAGACCCGCTTCCTGTTCAATATGAGCCATGACATCCGCACCCCGATGAACGCCATCATCGGCTTTTCGGAGCTTCTGGAAAAGCACATCGACGAGAAGGACAAGGTGCTGGATTACACCGAGAAGATACGCTCGTCCAGCGCATTTCTGCTCTCGCTCATCAACTATGTGCTGGAAATGGCCCGCATCGAGAGCGGCAAGGCCGTGCTGAAAGAAGAATCCGGCGACCTGTGCGCGCTGATGCAGACGCTCTCAGACGTATTTGAGCCCTCTGTCCAGCAGAAAAAGCTGACCTGCACCTACCATACTGATGTCGAACATCCCTATATTGTGAGCGACCGCACCAAAGTGCGGGAGATATTGCTGAATGTCATCAGCAACGCCATCAAGTATACGCCCGAGGGCGGACATATTGCGGTGTCGGTGAAAGAACTGCCGGCTGAGAAGCCGAAGACGGGCCGCTATACCTTTACTGTTCAGGACGACGGCATCGGCATGAGCGAGGAGTATCTGCCCCATATCTTCGAGGAGTTCACCCGTGAGCATACCAGCACCGAGAGCAAAGTCATCGGCACCGGCCTGGGCCTGCCCATCGTGAAGGCTCTCGTGGAGTGGATGCACGGCAGCATCGACGTGCAGAGCAAGCTGGGCGCAGGAACCACTGTGACCATCACCCTCGGGTTCCCACTGGCGGATGAGGTCCAGAAGAGCGTAGAAGAGCAGGATGCAGAGGGCGACGCGGCCCAGCTCAGGGGCTGCCGCATCCTGCTGGCCGAGGACAACGACCTCAACGCAGAGATCGTCGTGACCATTCTGGAAGAGAGCGGCCTTACCGTGGAGCGCACTGCCGACGGTGAACTCTGCATCGAGGCACTCAAAGCCCACCCGGCGGGCTATTATGATGCCATCCTCATGGACATCCAGATGCCCAACATGGACGGCTATCAGGCGACGAAGCTCATCCGCAATTTGTCGGATGGCCGCCGCACTATCCCCATCATCGCCATGACGGCCAACGCCTTCGACGAAGACCGCCAGAAAGCCCTCTCCGTCGGCATGGACGCCCATCTGGCAAAGCCTGTTGATGTGGAGCGGCTGTTTGGGACGCTGCGGAAAGTGATAAGATAAGCATATCATTTCATCAATAACAAAAAGAACCCCAGCCTAAGCCGGGGTTCTTTTTGTTATGGGCCAGGCAGGACTTGAACCCGCGACCAAGCGGTTATGAGCCGCCAGCTCTGACCAACTGAGCTACTGGCCCACGAAGACGGCGGTCTGCCGCACATGGACTAACTATAAGTATACCAAAAAATCAGAAAAAAGCAAATCCTTTTGCCGGAATTATTTTGTGCGGCGGGCGTCGAACTTGCGCAGCATGAACTCGTCCAGCATCGCGGGCTGGAACAGCGGCTCTTTGTAGCCAAAAGCTTCCCGGATGAAGATGAGGGTCACGATGGTCTGGCGGCCCGGGTCGAACCGGAGGGTGTAGAGGGTGTCCAGCGGCTGCTGGGTGGGCTGATGGAGCGTGAGGTGGAGCAGGAAGCCACCGTCGTTCTCGCGGCGGCACTCGTAAGCGAACTCGTCGGTCTCGCTGTGGAGGTCGAGCCGGTCGAAGCACTCGTCCAGCGGCAGGTCGGTGCGGAACTCGCTCAGGCCGACGGGGCCGTACTGGCTGCGGCGGGTGTTCTCGCGCCGGGTGAGCAGCAGAACGATGGCGCCCAGCGCCACCGCCAGCAGGATGATGGAAATGACAGCGTTCATGGAGCCCTCCTGAATGGCTTTTTTGATCAGAGTTTTCCTTATTGTAACACAACCCGCAGGAAATTGTGTTATAATATTGGAAAAATTCTAAAATTTGCGGTTGCCCATGCCGTCTCATGGGCGGGGAGGCTCACAATGAAACTGAAATTCACCCACAAGACCTGGTACTTTTTCCTGCTGTGCGCAGCGGCGGCATCCATGCTGAACGGCTTTGCCGTGCTGGGCGGGATGGACTTCTCCTTCTTGGAGATGGCGGCATTCTGCATCACCGGCATCACCCTGCTGTTCCTGGCGGCGGAAAAAGGCAGCTCGGCCAAAGACAAGCGTAATTACTTCGGCCTCTTTGTGGTGCTGATGCTCAGCTACATGGGCCGGGGCTGGGCGGCATACATCTGCTCGGCGCTGGTCTGGCCCGGCCTGCTGGGCTACGAATACCAGAAGGGCAGACCCATTCAGCGGCAGCTGCAGCTGGTGGGCGCGGCAGAGGTGCTCCATCTGCTCTTTGTTCTGCTGACGGTCTACGGCGGCATGGCGGGCCTGAGCTTCTGGGCGAACCTGCTCTGGGTGTTGCTGGCCTGCGCCCGCGGCTGGGCCGCACTGAGCCTGTATAAGATGCAGGAGGACGCATGAGCCCGCAGCGGCGCGCACCGCGCAGGAAGAAAAAGATCGGCCGCCGACGGTTCCTGGCGGGGCTGGGCTGTGCCGCCGGAGCGTATTTTCTGTACCGTTCTGTCCGGAACGTAGAAAAAACAGACCCGCCCACAGTGCTGCAGCCGGATGAGACGCCGAACCCGGCCCTGCCCTCCGGTGAGTGGCGGGCGGTCTGGGTGAGCTATCTGGAATGGGCGCGGATGGACTTTTCGTCCGAGGCAGCGTTCCGGGCGGACATCGCCGCGCTGATGGACAACTGCGCCGCTCTGGGGCTGAACACCGTCCTCGCGCAGGTGCGGCCCTTCGGGGATGCGCTGTATGAGAGCGGTCTGTTCCCGTGGAGCCATCTCTGCACCGGTGCGCAGGGGCAGGCACCCGGTTTCGACCCGCTGGATGTGCTCATCACCGAGGCACACGCGCGGGGGCTTTCGCTGGAAGCCTGGATCAACCCATACCGGCTGAAAAGCTCTGCGGCCATGCCGCCCAGCATTGGGGAGACGAATCTGATGCACACCCATCCGGAGTGGTGCTGCACGGTGGGCGAGGGGGTCTACCTGAACCCAGCCATCCCGGAGGCCGCCGCGTATGTGGTGCAGGGGGTGGCCGAGCTTGTGGAGCGCTACGCCGTGGACGGCATCCACTTCGACGATTATTTTTATCCCACGACCGAAGCCTCTCTCGACGCGGCGCAGTTCGCGGCCAGCGGTGAGAAGGATCTGGCATCCTGGCGGCAGCAGAACGTGACGAGCCTGGTCAAGGCTGCACACGATGCCGTGAAGGCAGCAGACCCGACCCTGCGGTTCGGCGTCAGTCCGCAGGGGAATCCGGAGAACGATCTTGCCACCCAGTACAGCGACATCTACACCTGGCTGACGGCCAGCGGGGCCGACGCCGTGGTGGATTACCTCTGCCCGCAGGTGTACTGGGGCTATGGATACCAGCTGCAATCGGGCAGCACCCGCTTTGCCTTTGAGAACATCGTGCCGGAGTGGCTGGGCATGGCCCGCGCCGGGGATGTGGCGCTGTATTTCGGGCTGGGGGCCTACCGCATCGGCGTGGGTGACGGCGGGGCCAACGCCGACAGCACGAGCCAGTGGGCCACCGGTTCCGCGTTGGCCCGGCAGACGGCCGATCTGCGCAGCCGGGGCGCGCAGGGCTGGGCGCTCTACCGGTACGATTCGCTCTTCGGCCCGGCCCGGAACGACCTTGCCGCCGCCGAATGCGCGGCCCTGACGGCACAGAATGGGGAAACGCGCTGAAGTGTCTTGTATGCAGGAAAAAAATGCGGTATACTATATCCGTATCATGCCTTGCAAAAGTACACTTTTCTGCGATTTTTGAGGATAAAAAACCATGAAGAAAACAAAACGGATCTTTGCCTTTGCGCTGGCGCTGCTTCTGGTTGCGCTGATGCTCACCGGCTGCAAAAGCACACTGACGTCCATTGCCCACAAGCTGACCGGCGCGTCGGACGAGGTACAGGAGGAGGACACCACCCAGTGGGCGGCCCCCAGCAGCGACCCGCTGATGATCGATGGCATTGCCGACACCTCCGCCAAATACGCCACGGCTGTGGCCAACGGCTCGCTGAACATTGTCTTCAACGGCATCTGGAGCCGCCAGACCGATTACTTCACCGCGCCGAACGGGCTGCTCTCCGTCTACGGCTGCGGCACGGCGGAGGGTGTGCAGAAGTTCAAGATCTCGCTGTGGAAGAAGGTCGATGGCGGCGCACAGTATGTGGACAACACCACCTACTACTTCGTCACCGACGGCCAGAACTACCACTGCGACATCGGCGATCTGGACCCCAACGCCAGCTATCGGCTGACCATCTCCTATGATTCGAGCAAGTATTACCTCTACGGACTGCTCAAGGTGGAGGGGATCGGCGGATGAATCCACAGACCCGGCATTCCCTGATGCTGATGCTCTGCGCCCTGATCTGGGGCACGGCCTTTGTGGCCCAGAGCGCAGGCTCCGGCATGGGGGCCTATTCCTTTCTGGCCGGGCGGAGCTGGCTGGCTGTGCTGGTGCTCCTGCCCACCGTTTACGCCTTTGACGCCCTTCGCCGCCGCCGGGGTGAACCCACCGGCAGGCCGCAGACCGCTGCCGACCGCAAAACGCTGGGAACAGCGGGCTTTGTCTGCGGCACCTTTCTGTTCGCGGCCAGCGCGGCCCAGCAGATCGGCATTACGCTGAACCCTTCCACGGCCAAGGCCGCGTTCCTGACGGCGATGTACGTCGTGATGGTGCCGGTGTTCGGGCTGTTCGTGGGGCGGCGGGGCAGTGCCCGGCTCTGGCTGAGCATGGTCATCGCCGTGGGCGGGCTGTATCTGCTCTGCATGAAGAACGGCTTTGGCGGCATCGAATCCAGCGACTGGGTCCTGCTCAGCTGCGCCGTGCTCTTCAGCTTCCAGATCATGTCCATCGACCACTTTTCCCCGCTGGTGGACGGCGTCCGGCTGAGTCTGGTGCAGTTCGTTGTGGTGGCGGTGGAGAGCACCGCCGCCGCCTTCCTGTTTGAGACGCCCACCCTCGCCGAGTTCGGCACCAACTGGCTGCCCATCGTCTACTGCGGTGTGCTGTCCAGCGGCGTCGGCTATACGCTGCAGATTCTGGGGCAGAAAGAGCTGAACCCCGCCGTCGCGAGCCTCATCATGTGTCTGGAAAGCGTGTTCAGCGCTCTGGGCGGCTGGCTCATCCTGCACCAGAACCTCTCGGTGCGGGAGGCCTCCGGCTGTGTGCTCATCTTTGCAGCCGTGGTGCTGGCCCAGCTGCCGGTGGAGGAGTGGCAGAAATGCCGAAGCGCAAGCCGGAAGTGACCCTGCGCACGGCGGGCGGCATCCTCTACAAGGCCACCCGCCGGAAGGTGAAGAACCTGAACATCCGGGTGCATCCGGACGGCACCGTGGCCGTCAGCATCCCGTTCCGCTCCTCGTGGGAGGAGGCCGACCGCTTTGTGCTGCGGCATCGGGACTGGGTGCAGGAGGCGCAGAGGGACCTGGCCGACCGCGAGGCCCGCACCTACTGGCGGCCCCTGCCCGAAAAGGACGTGGCGCTGGCCCACTTTGCAGCCATGAGCGACAAGGTCTACCCGGCCTTTGCCGGGGTACTGGGCGGGCAGAAGCCCATCCTGAAGGTGCGGAGCATGACGAGCCGCTGGGGCGTCTGTACGCCGGGCAAGCGGCAGATCACGCTGGCATTGGAGCTTTACAACATGCCCGAAGCGGCACAGATCTATGTGGTAGTACATGAGTACTGCCACTTTCTTGTGCTGGATCACAGCCCGAAGTTCTGGGCGGAAGTGGAAAAGATCCTCCCGGACTGGAAGGCCCGGCGGGAGCTGCTGAAATAACCCTCGCAGTTTCGTATGAGTGGAGGGGAACGTATCAGAGAATCGCCCTGCGGGCTCCAGAACAAGCGGGTCCTGCGCACAGGGGCGGATAGTACAGGAGTTGAAAAACGTGGCAAACGAAAAAAGCTCCGGCGGCGACAAGTATTCCAAGCTGGCCGGAAATACCATCATTTTTGCGATCTCAAGTTTTTCGTCGAAGCTGCTGACCCTGCTGGTCCAGCCGTTTCTGACCTATGCCATGGCGGAGATCTCCGACCTTGGCCTTTCGAAGATCCTGAGCCAGTACGCCAACCTGCTCATCCCGTTCGTGTCGATGGGCATGTCCAACGCCATCATCCGGTTCGGTCTGGACAAGGGCAACAGTGAAAAGCAGGTGTTCACCAACGGCCTGCTGACCATCCTGGGCGGTTTCGGCATTCTGGTGCTCTGCTGGCCCATCGCGCAGTTTTTGCCCGATATGGCACAGTACGGCCTGCTCATCTACATCTATGTCCTCATGAGCTGCCTGCGCACCCTGTGCACCCAGTTCGTGCGCAGCCGCCAGTGGAACAAGCTGGTGGCCGTGGACGGTGTGCTCTGCACGGTGGCGACCATGGCGTTCTACGCGCTGTATCTGGTGGGGTTCCACTGGGGGGCCAACGGCTACCTGCTGGCCATCATCAGCGGCGACCTGGTCAGTGTGCTCTTCCTCTGCCTGACCGGAAAGCTCTGGAACTTTGTGGAGCTGAAGGGCCTGAACAAAGACCTGTGGAAGCAGATGCTCCGCTTCTCGCTGCCCATGATCCCGGCCCAGATCAGCTTCTGGGTCATCAATGCGTCGGACCTGTTCTTCGTGCGTGAGATGTGCAACGGGCTGGACGGCCACAGCGGCGACGCCTGGAGCGGCCTGCTCTCCACCGGCTACTTCCTGCCCACCATCCTCACGACGCTGGGCCTCATCTTCTACGATGCCTGGCAGCTCTCCGCCGTGACGGAAGAGGACGGGCGCGCCCGGTTCTTCACCAAGATCTTCCGCACCTATTCCAGTGTGCTGTTCTGCTGCGCGGCAGGCATCATCTGGCTCTGCCGCCCGGTCATGCATATCATGAAAGCGAACTATTATTACGCCTGGCACTTCGTGCCTTTCCTGACGCTGGCATCCACGTGCAGCTGCTACAACCAGTTTTTGAACAGCGTCTATGTCGTCAACAAGAAATCCAGCCACAGCCTGTGGACCATGCTCTCCGGTGCAGTGAGCAACTGCATCATGAACTACTTCTTCATCAAGTGGTGGGGCCCCATCGGCGCGACGTATGCGTCCTTCCTGGGGCTGGGCCTGGTGTTCACCCTCCGCGCGCTGGATGCCCATCACATGATCGGGATGTCCATCCATCCGGTGCGGGTGGCGGTCAACTTCGGCGCGTTGGCGGCGGAAGCCTTCGTCCTGCTGGCGGATGTCCCGCTCTACGGCCTGTGGACCGGACTCATCACGGCAGCGGTCATCCTGTACAACTTTGCAGGGGTCTGGGCCATGGCCCGCATGCTGCTGCCCAAGCTCTTCGGCCGCCGCGGCCGGGCGTTCGTGAACGCCGTGGACGGCTGGGCCGCTCATCGCAAGTGACCGCCGGTAAAAAAGCATAAAACAAAGGCGTCTGCATTGACCGGGTGCAGACGCCTTTGTTCGTTTCAGGGGATGGTCAGTTCGAGCTTGCGGCCGCGATCTTCCGGGCCGGGAGCTTCCCCATGGCGGAGCTGTCCAGGCTGTGCTCCATGGAGGCACCATAGGCAGCCAGCGCATCCTGCAGCTCGTCACTCTTCATGTCGGCCAGGACCTGTGCACGGACATCGTCCAGCACTGCCCCGTCCAGCGGGTCGAGACGGACGGCCAGCATCATGGAGAGGGAGGAATACTGCACGGCAGCGGCCTGACCGAAGGACAGGCTGCGGATGGTGTCGGCAGAGCCTTCGGTGGAGAACGCCGAGTCGAGGGTGCTGCTGCTCAGCAGCTCGGTCTGCAGGGAAGCGGTGTCGTCGGTGGGGACGGTGGAGTCCAGCACGGCGTAGATGCCGCTCAGAGCCGCAGAGGACACCTCATGGAAGGCGGTGAACTGGCGGACCGCATCTGCCGGAGCGGAGGCGTTGTAGCTGTCCGCAGCGGCCTGTGCCAGGCGGAGCATCGTGTCCTTCTGGTCGTCATCGGCGAAAGCGTAGGTGCTGGAATTGTAGAGCGGGATGCTGTAATAGGCCAGCTTGTACATCTTGTTCTCCAGATGGCTGGTCAGGTCGGTGTCGGAAACCGGGGTCTCGCCGTTGGTGCCGTACACGAGGTCGAGCAGGTCGGTGCTCTTGAGCAGGATGCGCTCGAAGCGCTGCAGCGTCTCCAGACCGATGCCGTTGGCCTTGTAGGTGTCGCCATACTGGTCCATCAGCTGGGAAGCGTAGCTGTCGGCCTGGGCCTCCTCGGCTTCGGTCAGCTGGCCGCCCAGCGCGTCGAAGCGGGCCTCGACGGCGGCGTACAGCTCCAGATTCTCCTGGGTCTTCTGGGCGACATAGTCGCTGACGGCTGCGGTCTCGCCGGAGTCCGCATCGGTGGTGATGGTCTCCTTCAGAAAGCTCTTGACGTTGGTGGAGTCCTGGTCGGAGGAGGCGAGCTTTGCGGCGGACTGGTAGGCGTTGTACTGCGCCAGCAGATAGAGGCCGGAGGAGATCTCCACGTTGCCGATGGAACCGACCGTGTCCGGCGTGGAAAGGACGCAGCCAGCCAGACCAAAGGCCAGTGCCGCCGCGCAGAGAAGGGCAAGAAGTTTGTGTTTCATAAAAGTGTACTCCTGATGTTTTGTGTTACGACCTCTCCGGCATCGCGGAGGGGTTTATTTTGTTCCTAAGATCTCGGCCATCGCCTTGAGGATGCTTTGCAGCAGGTCCAGCGGCTTTTCGTCGGGCTGCAAGGTGACGGAGAGATAGGGTTTGCTGCCGGCACCGGCGGTGACGCGGCCATTGAAGGCCACGAGCAGGCCGCGGATCATCGGGACATCCAGCGTCTCGACCTGCAGGACGAGGGTGTCCTTTTTCTGGGTGACCTCGTATACGCCCACAGCGGTGGCCTGCACCCGGACCAGCGAGACGTTGACCAGGTCGCTGACCGAAGGCGGCGGGTCGCCGTAGCGGTCGATGAGTTCATCCAGCACGTCGGCGGCGTCTTCGGGGGTCTGGATGGCCGCGATGCGCTTGTAGGCTTCGATGCGGCCGGGGCCGTCGGCGATGTAGGATTCGGGGATGTAGGCGTCCACCCGCAGGTCCACAAGGCACTCGCTCTTGTCGCGCTGGATGGGCTCGCCCTTGGCCTGTGCGATGGCCTGCCCCAGCATCTTCACGTACAGGTCGTAGCCGACAGCCTCCATGTGGCCGTGCTGGCTGTGGCCCAGCAGACTGCCCGCGCCGCGGATCTGCAGATCGCGCATGGCGATGCGGAAGCCGGAGCCGAAGGCCGTGAACTCCCGGATGGCGGACAGCCGCTTCTGCGCGATGTCGGAGAGGGTCTTGTCCCGCCGGAAGGTGAAGTAGGCATAGGCTTTGCGGCCGCTGCGGCCCACGCGGCCCCGGATCTGGTACAGCTGGGCCAGACCCATCCGGTCGGCGTCCTCGATGATGAGGGTGTTGCAGTTGCGCACGTCGATGCCGGTCTCGATGAGGGTGGTGCAGACGAGGATATCAATCTCGCCGTTGAGCAGGTGCTGCCAGACGGGGTTCAGCTCCTCCTCGGTCATCTTGCCGTGGGCGATGCCGACGCGGGCACCGGGCACCATCTGGCTGACGTGGGCGGCGGTGGACTCGATGTTGTCCACCCGGTTGTGCAGGTAGTAGACCTGCCCGCCGCGCGCAAGCTCTTTCTTCATGGCTTCGGCCAGGATGACGTCGTTGTATTCGAGGACGAAGGTCTCCACGGGCTGGCGCTCAATGGGCGGCTGCTCAATGGTAGACAGGTCCCGGATGCCGCTCATGGCCATGTTCAGGGTGCGGGGGATGGGGGTGGCCGACAGGGTGAGCATATCCACCCCGATAAAGCTCTCCTTCAGCTTTTCCTTGTGCTTCACGCCGAAGCGCTGTTCCTCATCAATGATGACAAGGCCGAGGTCGTGGAACTTCACGTCTTTAGAGAGCAGCCGGTGGGTGCCCACCACGATATCCACGCTGCCGGCCTGTAAGCCGCGCAGGGTCTCCTTTTGCTGCTTTGCGGTGCGGAAGCGGGACAGCATCCCGATCTTCACCGGGAAAGCCTCCATGCGGGAGAGCAGGGTGTTGTAGTGCTGCCACGCCAGCAGGGTGGTGGGTGCCAGCAGGGCGCACTGCTTGCCGCCCATGATGCACTTGAAGGCGGCGCGCAGCGCCACTTCGGTCTTGCCCACGCCCACATCGCCGCAGAGCAGCCGGTCCATGGGGTAACCCTTTTCCATGTCCTGCTTGATCTCGGCGGTGGCGTGCAGCTGGTCGTCCGTTTCGTCGTAGTCAAAGCGGGTCTCAAAGTCCCGCTGCCAGTCGCCGTCCGGCGGGAAGGCGTAGCCCGTGGCCTGACGGCGGCGGGCGTAAAGCTCGATCAGCTCCTGCGCCATCTCCTCGGTGGCTTTTTTCACCTTGGCGCGGGTGCGCTGCCACTCGGTGCCGCCCAGCTTTGCCAGCTTTACCTTTTCCTCGTC
>OGHA01001203.1_pt1 | contig 11549 bp, 10 predicted proteins | sample 1571361 | NCBI WGS metagenome assembly OGHA01 (sample SAMEA2581970, study PRJEB24529) | metagenome | biome: Human gut stool | place: China | collected 2011 | reverse complement strand
TACCCCCACCTGAACGTGAAGATCGGCGCTACCCACGGCGGTATCTCCGTTGGTGAGGACGGCGCTTCTCACCAGTGCTGCGAGGACTTCGCCCTCATGCGCAGCCTGCCCGGCATGACCATCATCTGCCCCGCCGACGACGTGGAAGCACGCGCTGCTGTCCGCGCCGCCTACGAGATGCAGGGTCCTGTCTACCTTCGCTTTGGCCGTCTGGCTGTTCCCGTGTTCCACGACGAGGCCAACTATCACTTCGAGATCGGCAAGGGCGAGCAGCTCACTGAGGGCAATGACATCGCCATTGTGGCTACCGGCCTGATGGTCAACGAGGCCCGTAAGGCCGCCGAGACCCTGGCCGCCGAGGGCATCCACGCCCGCGTCATCAACATCCACACCATCAAGCCTCTGGATGAGGACATCATCCTCAAGGCTGCCAGGGAGTGCGGCAAGATCGTCACCGCCGAGGAGCACAACGTCATCGGCGGTCTGGGCGAGGCTGTCTGCTCCCTGCTCAGCGAGAAGCTGCCTACCCCTGTCCGCCGCGTCGGCGTGCAGGACAAGTTCGGCTGCTCCGGCCCCGCATGGGACCTGCTGAAGGAGTATGGTCTGGACGCTGCCACCATCTGCAAGACCGCAAAGGAAATGCTGGGCAAGTAAGCTCTTTCTCTGAAATAACGAACGCCGCTGTGCATTGCACGGCGGCGTTTTTTGCATCTCACAGAGCTTTTATCAGCTTTTCTCTCTCGGCGTACACCTCGGCGAAGACTTTGCGCAGGGTGCATATCTCGGGGCGGGGGTCATCCCGCAGGGTCAGAAGGCGGGTGTCCGGGATGGACAGATGCAGCGGGATGTGCCACCCGGCAGGGAAAGCCGGGTATATCATCGGGCAGAGGAACATCCCCCGCCCGGCCAGAAGCTCGGCGTAGACCGATTCGTAGTTTTCCACCATCCGCCAGACCGGTGAGGAATAGGGCATCCCCGGCTGCTTCTGGGCGAAATCCACCATATCCTGATAAAGAGGCTCGTAAAATATCTGCTGCCCGGCGAGGTCAGAAAGCTCGACGTTGCCTTGGCCGGAGAATGGGTGCTCCGGCGCGGTGATGAGGTAAAACCGGTTGCCGATGATGGTCTCACAGCGTATCTCTGGCGGCAGCGGGCCGAAGGGAAGGTAGAGCGCCGCGTCTGCCTCGGTGCAGAGCATGTGGTGGTAGCTGGAGGGGACAGGCGTGGTGTCCACTTTGAACTCATAGCCCGGCAGCGCGGCGTGGAGCCTCGCCATCAGGATGGGGTAGATGGGGTCCCGCTGCAAAAGCACCGGCGGCAGGCGGAGAGTCAGGGTGTGGTGGGTGCCGAAGCCTTTCAGCGCCGTGCGGGCGTTGAGGATGCCGCGGTAGATGTCTTCCGCATGGGGCAGCAGGGCGCGGCCTGCCTCGGTGAGGGCCACCTGCGTCGTCGTGCGGCGGAACAGTGCGGCGTCCAGCTCTTTTTCGAGGCTGCGTATCTGGTAGCTCAGGGCGGGCTGGGTGCAGTAGAGTTCCCGCGCGGCGGCGGAGAAATTCAGCGTCCGGCTCACGGTGAGAAAGCAGAGAAGCTGGTGCTCGTTCATGACAAAAAACTCCTTTCCGGCGGCAGGACATCCGTACAGCCTCAGTATAGCAGGAAATAGGACACTTATAAAGCTTTTTTATCAGAATGCTTAAGATTTTTTAATTCCCTTTTACTTCGTTATATTTTATACTATCTCTCGGAAGAACGATTTTCTACCTGAAAACGTCGAAAGAAGAAAGAGTAAGGAGCATTCCAGATGAAAAAGATCTCTCGTAAAGGCTTCCTGAAGGTTGCCGCCGCTGCCGCTATGAGCGGCGTTACCGCCAGCGCACTGGCCGCCTGCAACGCAGGCTCTTCCAGCAGCACCGCTGCCTCCACCGGCGAGGCCATCTACACCCCCGGCACTTACACCGGCACCGCTACCGGCATCGGTGAGGTGAAGGTCACCATGACCTTCAGCGAGACCGCCATCACCGACGTGGTCATTGACGCCTCCAACGAGACCGAGAGCATCGGCGGCGTGGCAGCCCCCACCCTGAAGGACGCCCTGATGGCTGCTCAGAGCACCGAGATCGACAACATCTCCGGCGCTACCATCACCACCAACGCCGTCAAGAAGGCCGCCGCAAGCTGCATCGAGCAGGCAATGGGCGTCCACACCGCAGGAGGCGACACCGCTGCATCTTCCTCCGATGAGGACTGGCTGGGTACCGAGCCGGAGATCGACGAGAGCAAGGTCGCCAAGACCGTTGACGTGGATGTGGCAGTCGTGGGCTGCGGCGTCGCAGGCGTTGCCGCCTGCCGCAGCGTTGCTGAGGACGGCGGTCTGGTGGCTGCTTTCGAGAAAGCCGACGGCCCCCAGTGCCGCAGCGGCGAGTACGCCGTTATCAACGGAAAGGTGCAGGCCAGGTGGGGCCGCGACACCTGGACCCGTGAGCAGATCGACGACATCATCGACTCCCACATGGTGGAGAGCACCTACCGCTGCAAGCGCAGCATCATGAGCAAGTGGGCCCACAACATCGGCGACGCCTTCGACTGGTGGGTGGAGGCAAACCCCGACCTGTATTACGCCGAGACCACCCGCAGCGCCATCCCCGATGAGAACGCTGACAACTTCATCATCCCCATCTTCTACCCGCTGCCCGAGCACTACGACTGGAAGCAGGAGCGCTTCCCCTGCTACCCCACTTCCGTCGAGTTCAAGCCCGACCAGCACGTCACCGTCGAGGCCAATATGCAGAAAGCCGTCGACACCGGCAATGTCCAGACCTTCTACGGCTGCTTCGTTGAGAAGCTCATCATGGATAATGGCCGCTGCGTGGGCCTCTACGCCCGCGATGCCGCCACTGGCGAGTACATCAAGTGCAACGCTTCCAAGGGCGTCATCCTCTCCACTGGCGACTACTCCCAGAACACCAAGATGCTCAAGCACTTCTGCCCCGAGGTCATTGAGAACAACATCCAGTGCCTGTTCACCAATGTGGACGTGGAGGGCAACTTCACCAACCAGGGCGACGGCATCCAGCTGGGTATGTGGGCCGGTGCTCAGGTGCAGCAGAGCCACGCCCCGATGATCCACCACATGGGCGGCGGCGCCGACCTCGCCGGCGTAGGCGTCATGGGCAATGCAGGCTTCCTGAACCTCGACCTCAACGGCAAGCGCTTCATGAACGAGGACCTGCCCGGCCAGCAGCTGGAAAACCAGATCGAGCTGCAGAAGAACCGCGAGAGCTGGCAGATCTTCGACTCCAACTGGCCTGAGCAGCTGCCCTATATGCCCGCAGCCCACGGCGGTGCCTGCTACTATGAGGACTACGCCAGCGAGGACGAAGGCCCCAAGAACAACACCACCTACCGCAACTACAAGAGTCCCTATCAGCTGGAAGCTGCTGTGGCCAATGGCCGTGCTGTGAAGGCCGACACGCTGGAAGAGCTGGTGGCAAAGATCTACCCGGACGATACTGCCGCCCAGCAGACCGCTCTGGACTCCATCCAGCGCTACAACGAGCTGGCCAAGGCCGGTTACGATGAGGACTTCCACAAGCCCGCTTCCCGTATGTGGGCAGTCGAGAACGGCCCCTTCTACGCCGACAAGTTCACCACTGCTCTGCTGCTGGTCTGCATCGGAGGCCTCGAGAGCGACGAGGACTGCCACACCTTCGACGCCGACCGCAATGTCATCCCCGGCCTGTACGTCGCCGGCAACATCCAGGGCAACCGCTTTGCCACCGAGTACCCCATCGGCCTGAAGGGCGTCAGCCACTCCATGGCCATGTACTACGGCTACGTCGCCGGAAAGAACGCCCTGAAGGACATCTGAGCCTGAAATCGCAAAATAATTTCCAGAGCCCGGAGCAGAAAATGCCTGCCCCGGGCTTTTTATGTGACTTGCTCACGGAAAAACGCCGGAGTTTGGGGTATACTGTCCCTGTCAGATGAAAAAACACTCTTTATGGAGGAAAACGATATGGCAGTCATCACCATCACGAAAGAAAACTTTGAGGCCGAGGTGCTGAAGAGCGCTCAGCCCGTCCTGCTCGATTTCTGGGCCGCCTGGTGCGGCCCCTGCCGGATGCTGAGTCCCATCGTGGACGAGGTGGCCGAGGAGCGCACCGACGTCAAGGTGGGCAAGGTCAATGTGGACGAGCAGCCCGATCTGGCCGCCGAGTTCGGCGTCATGAGCATCCCCACCCTGCTGCTGTTCGAGAACGGTAAGCTGGTTCGTCAGGCTGTCGGCGCACGTCCCAAGAGCGGCGTGCTGGAACTGCTGGGCTGAGAATAAAACGGCGAGGAGCCGCTGCACGGAAAACGCTGTGCGGCGGCTCCTTTTTTGCGCCTGCATCATCTCAAAGCGGGCTTTCGTGAAATCATTTCGCCTTTCTGTACAAACGCACAGAAAAATCGTATCATAAAAATGAAAACACGGTCACTTTCACACTTTACAACTTTATCTGGATAAAGTAAAATAACCTTATCATAAGACAAAAGCGCCCGGGAAAAGGCGGGGCGCAGGGGCCGGGGCGGGCCAGCGCCCGGTGAAAAGTGAGGGAAAAGGTATGAAATTTGACATCTCCTGCTTACAGCCGAAGGAGCAGGCCTCTTTCGCGCTGCGGGCGCTGTATGAGGCGGCGGGCTGCCGCAAATATCACATGGGCCGGTTCGAAGAGTACGGGCTGTATCAGGAGAACCGCAGCTTCCTCTCGTCGGAGCAGGTCATCACCTTTACCGATCTGGACGGGCGGCTGCTGGCACTGAAACCCGACGTGACCCTCTCCATTGCCAAGACGGCGCAGCCCGCGCCGGGCGAGACACTGCGCTACTACTATCACGAAAATGTCTACCGCCCCTCGGCAGAAAGCCACACCTTCAAGGAGATCGGTCAGATGGGCCTTGAGATGCTGGGCGATGTGGGCGAAGAACAGATACGGCAGGCGGTGTCGCTGGCGGCACAGTCCCTCGAGCAGCTGGGCCAGCCGTGGGTGCTGGAAGTGAGCCACATGGGTTACCTGTTCGGTCTGCTGGATGCGCTGGATGTGCCGGAAGCTTCCCGCGCCGCCCTGCTGGCAAAGCTGAAAGCGAAAAACCTCCACGAGCTGAAAGCGGCGGCATCCGCCGCCGGGCCGGATGAGGCCGGTGCCGACGCGCTGGCGGGGCTGATGAGCCTCTGCGGCAGCTGTGAGGATGTGCTTCCCCGTGTGGAAGCCGCCTGCCGGAACGAGCGGATGGAAGCCGCCGCTGCCGAGCTGAAAGCCATCACCGAAGAGCTGGCTGGTGCAGGCGGCAGCATCCGTCTGGACATGACGCTGGCCGGTGAGATGGAATATTACAACGGCCTTGTGTTTCAGGGCTATCTGGAGTCGCTTCCCCGTCCGGTGCTCAAGGGCGGGCGGTATGACCTGCTGATGCAGAAGTTCACCCCCGGGGCGGGTGCTATCGGCTTTGCGGTGTATCTGGACGAGCTGGACCGGCTGAACGCGATGCCGCCGGTGCAGCATCAGGACACCGGCAAGGTGATGCTGAACGTGGCGCTGCCCAAGGGACGGCTGGGCGACAAGGTCTATAATCTGCTGGCGGGCATCGGCTACGGCTGCCCGGAGGACTACAACGCCACCCGCAAGCTGGTGGTGGAGAACCCGGCGGCGGGCATCCGGTATTTTCTGGTCAAACCCAGCGATGTGGCCATCTATGTGGAGCACGGCGCTGCCGATGTGGGCATCGTGGGCAAGGACATCCTGACCGAGGCCGCCGCAGACGTGTACGAACTGCTGGACACCGGCCTCGGGCGCTGCCGGATGTGCGTAGCCGCCCCGGCGGGCTACCGGGACGACCCCAGCCGTCCGGTGCGGGTGGCCACCAAGTTCGTCAACATTGCAAAGCGTTACTACGCCTCCATGGGGCGGGATATTGATATCATCAAGCTGAACGGTTCTATTGAGCTGGCACCCATCCTTGGGCTTTCGGATGTCATTGTGGACATCGTGGAGACCGGCACTACCCTGCGGGAGAACGGCCTGCAGGTGGTCACCGAGTTCATGCCCATCTCGGCGCGGTTCATCGCCAACAAGGCCAGCTACCAGTTCAAGCACCGGCAGATGGACACCATGCTGGAAAAGCTGCGCGACACCTTGCACAAGCAGGAGGAAGAGAAATGATCAAGCTGTATAATTTTGATGAGCTGAAGCCGGAAGAGATTTTGAACCGGGACATCCGCGCCGAAAAGAACGTGGAGGACGTGGTGGACGCCATCATTGCGGACGTGCGCACCCGGGGCGACGACGCCCTGAAGGACTATGCCCTGAAATTTGACGGTGCAACAATCGAAAATTTACAGGTGACGCAGGCGGAGATCGACGAAGCCTTTGCGGGCATGGACCCGTATTTCCTCGAGACCCTGCGGCAGGCGGCAGAGAACATCGAGCAGTTCCACCGCCAGCAGGTGCACAAGAATTTTGTGATGAACGACCGCCCCGGCATTATACTGGGGCAGAAATATACTCCCATTGAAAAGGCCGGTGTCTATGTGCCCGGCGGCACGGCGGCGTACCCTTCCACCGTGCTCATGGACGTTATCCCCGCCAAGGTGGCCGGGGTGTCCGAGATCGTCATGACCACCCCCGCCGGGAAGGACGGCAAGGTGAACCCGGTCATTCTGGCCGCTGCCGCCACCGCCGGGGTGACTAAAATTTTCAAAACCGGCGGCGCACAGGCTGTGGCGGCGCTGGCCTACGGCACCCAGAGCATCCCGGCGGTGGATAAGATCGTAGGCCCCGGCAATATCTACGTTGCCACCGCCAAGCGCAAGGTGTTTGGCAAGGTGGGCATTGATATGATTGCGGGCCCCAGCGAAATTCTGGTGCTGGCAGACGGCAGCTGCGACCCCGCATGGGTGGCGGCAGACCTGTTGAGTCAGGCCGAGCACGACAGGCTGGCAAGCCCGGTGCTGGTCACCGACAGCGAAGCCCTTGCCAAAGCCGTACAGGCAGAGCTGGAGGTACAAATTCCGCAGCTGCCCCGCGCCGCCATTGCCCGCGCCAGCGTGGACGACAACGGCAAGATCATCCTCTGCACCGACCTGCACAAGGCCATTGAAGCCTGCAACATCATCGCGCCGGAGCACTTGGAGGTCTGCGTGGAGGACCCCTTCGGGGTGCTGAACGAGATCCGCAACGCGGGCAGCATCTTCCTTGGCCGCAACGTGCCGGAAGCGCTGGGTGATTACTTTGCAGGCCCCAACCACACCCTGCCCACCAGCGGCACCGCACGCTTTTCCAGCCCGCTGGGCGTGGACGATTTCGTCAAGAAGTCCAGCTTCATCTACTACACCCGGGACGCGCTGGAAGCCGTTGCGCCCCGCATTGCAGACTTTGCCGAGCGCGAGGGTCTGCACGCCCACGCCCGCAGCGTGACCATCCGGTATGAGAAGTAAGAGGAAACCATTATGAGCCGTTTTCTTTCCCCTGCCCTGTCCGCTGTTACCCCTTACACGCCCGGGGAGCAGCCGCAGGATCAGCAGTACATCAAACTGAATACCAACGAAAGTCCCTATCTGCCGTCTCCCCGGGTGGTGGCAGCCGTGAGCGAAGCCGAGGTGGAAAAGCTGCGCCTTTACTCCGACCCCGCCTGTGCCCAGCTGCTGCGCACGGCGGCGGCGCATTTCGGCTTGCAGCCTTCCCAGGTCATGCCCGGCAACGGCAGCGACGAGAACCTGTTCTTTGCGCTGCGGGCTTTCTGTGACGAGAGCCACCCGCTGGCCTTTGCGGATATCACCTACGGCTGTTACGGCGTGTGGTGCGGCCTGCTGCACATCCCCACCCATATCATCCCGTTAAAAGAGGACTTCACCCTTGACCCCGCCGATTACCACGGCCTGCACGAGACCATCGTCATCGCAAACCCCAACGCCCCCACCGGGCTGTGCCTGCCCCGGGAGGCCATCGAGGGCATTTTGCAATCGAACCCGGACAGCGTGGTCATTGTGGACGAGGCCTATGTGGACTTTGGCGGCGAAAGCTGTGTGCCCCTCATCGACCAATACGAAAACCTGCTGGTGGTGCAGACCTTCTCCAAATCCCGGCAGCTGGCGGGTGCGCGGCTTGGGCTTGCCATGGGTAACGCGGCGCTGATCGCTGACCTGAACCGGGTCAAGTTCAGCCTGAACCCCTACAACATCAACCGCCTGCCACTGAAGGCCGGGCAGGCTGCGCTGGAGGATACCGCCTACTTCGAAAAGACCCGCGCCGCCATTATGGACACCCGCGCATGGACGGTGCAGCAGCTGACTGACCGGGGCTTTACCGTACTGGACAGCCGCGCAAACTTTGTATTCGCCAGCACAGAACGGATAAACGGCAGTGTGCTATACAAAAAGTTAAAGGAAAACGGCATTCTGGTGCGGCATTTTGATGCACCACGCATTGAAAACTGGCTGCGCATCACCATCGGCACGCCGGAGCAGATGCAGGCACTGATGGACGCCGTAGACAAGATTTTGGAGGTGTGACAATGGCAGAGCGCATGGTAACGCTGGAACGCAGCACCAACGAGACCCAGATCGAGCTGACCCTTGATCTGGACGGCACCGGCCGCTACGAGATCGACACCGGCTGCGGCTTTCTGAACCACATGCTGGAACTGTTTGCCCGGCACGGGCGGTTCGATCTGGTGCTCACCTGCCACGGCGATGTGCAGGTGGACTACCACCACACCACCGAGGACGTGGGCATTGCGCTGGGACAGGCCTTTGCCCGGGCGCTGGGCGAGATGCGCGGCATCTGCCGCTACGGCAGCTTCTACCTGCCCATGGACGAGGCACTGGTGCTGTGCGCGGTGGATCTTTCCGGCCGGTGCACCCTGAACTGGGACATCCGCTGCCAGACCGAAAAGGTGGGCGATTTTGACGTGGAGTGCGCCAAGGAGTTCTGGTACGGCTTTGCCCGCAGCGTGCCCGCCACCGTCCATTTTGTGCAGTTTGCGGGCGAGAACACCCACCACATTCTGGAAGCCTGCTTCAAGGGCGCGGGCCACGCGCTGGCCGAAGCTGTGCGCATCGACGCGGCACACCGGGACGAGATCCCCTCCACGAAAGGACTGCTGGTATGATCGCCATTCTTGATTACGGCGTGGGCAACCTGTTCAGCCTGCGTTCCAGCTTGCAGCAGCTGGGGCAGCAGGCAGTGGTCACCGCCGACGCCGATACCATCCGCGCCGCCGACCGGCTCATCCTGCCGGGGGTGGGCGCATTCGGGGATGCCATGGCAAAGCTTACCGCCACCGGCCTTGTGCCGGTGCTGAAGGAGCAGGCGGAACAGAAGCCCCTGCTGGGCATCTGCCTTGGGATGCAGCTGCTGTTTGAAAAAAGCTACGAATACGGCCAGCACGCCGGGCTGGGCTTCATCAAAGGCGAGGTCTGCCCGCTGGGGCCTGACCTCGCGGACAAAAGTCTGAAAGTGCCGCAGATGGGCTGGAACGCTTTGCACATCGTAAAGGATGATGCGCTGTTCCGCTACATCCGCGAGGGCGAGTATGTGTACTACGTCCACAGCTACTACGGAAAAAACTGCGCCGAAAGCACCCTTGCCGTCAGCGATTATTCCATCCCGGTCACCGGCGCGGTGCGGGCGGGGCGGGTGTACGGCACCCAGTTCCACCCGGAAAAGAGCGGCGACACCGGGCTGCGGATCCTCAAGGCGTTCAGCGAATTGTAAGCGGGAGCGCCTGAGAGGGTTCATTTCTAAAGGAGAAACAACTATGCAGCTATTTCCAGCCATTGACCTGCGGGGCGGGCAGGTGGTGCGCCTGACACAGGGCGACTACGACCGCATGACCGTTTACGGGCAGGACCCCTGCGCACAGGCACGCAGCTTTGTAGCCGCCGGGGCAAAAAATCTTCATGTGGTGGACTTGGACGGTGCCAAGGACGGCACCCTTTCCAACTACGATACCATTGCCGCGCTGGCAAAGCAGGGCGGTTTGTACATCGAGGTAGGCGGCGGCATCCGCACCGAGGAACGCATTGAAAAATACCTCTCCCTCGGGGTGGGGCGCTGCATTCTGGGCAGCGTGGCGGTGACGGATTTTGCATTTACCGCCCGGATGCTGCAAAAATACGGCGATAAAATTGCCGTGGGCGTTGACGCAAAAGACGGCTATGTGGCCATCCACGGCTGGAAGGAAATCAGCGCCGAGCCGGGCGTGGCCTTCTGCAAGCGGCTGGCAGAGGCCGGCTGCACCGCCATCATCTACACCGACATCGCCTGTGACGGCGCGATGCAGGGCACGAACCTTGCCCTCTACCGCCAGCTGGCAAAAGAGGTGCCCGGGGTGGCCTTTACGGCCAGCGGCGGTATCTCCTCTGAGGCAGAGCTGCTGGAATTGCAGCAGATGGGCACAGCAGCCGCCATTCTGGGCAAAAGCCTGTACACCGGCGCACTGGACCTTGCCCGCTGCGTGCAGCTGGTGCAGGACTGAGAAAGAGGGAGCTTTATGATAACCAAACGCATCATCCCCTGTCTGGACGTGCGCGACGGCCGGGTGGTCAAGGGCACGAACTTTGAGGGCATCAAGGACGTGGCCGACCCGGTGGAGATGGCACGGCTGTACAATGCCGCCGGGGCAGACGAGCTGGTGTTTTACGATATCACCGCCAGCTTTGAGGGACGCGCCCTTTTTACCGACATCCTGACCCGGGTGGCGGGAGAAATTTTTATCCCCCTGACCGTGGGCGGCGGCATCAACACGCTGGAAGATTTTGACCGGGTGCTGAAATGCGGCGCAGATAAGGTAAGCGTCAACTCCGGCGCGCTGAAAGACCCCGGGCTTATCCCCGCCGCCGCGCAGCGCTACGGCGACCAGTGCGTGGTGCTTTCCGCAGATGTGAAGCGGGTGAACGGACAGTTCCGGGTGTTCGCCAAGGGCGGGCGCGAGGACACCGGCCGGGATGCGCTGGACTGGATCAGCTGGTGCGCCGCCCACGGCGCGGGCGAAATATGCCTGAACAGCATCGACACCGACGGCGTGCGCAACGGCTTCGACCTTGAAATGCTGGACGCAGTGGCCGCCCGGGTGAATATCCCCATCATTGCCAGCGGCGGCGCGGGCAAAAAAGAGGATTTTCTGGAGCTGTTCCACCACAAGGGCATCGATGCCGGGCTGGCGGCGGGCATCTTCCACCAAAAGCTGCTGGGCATCCGGGAACTGAAGGAGTACCTGAACGCAAACGGCGTGGAGACGCGGCTGTAAAAAGCACAAAAACACCTTGCATTTTTGTCTTGAATACGATAAAATACACAGTATCCCCATCCGGGGAGGGAGAACCTTTATGGAACTGAAATTTGATGAAAAAGGCCTGATCCCCGCCATCGTGCAGGATCACTACACAAAGCAGGTGCTCACCCTTGCCTACATGAACGCCGAAACGCTGGCGCTGACCATTGCCGAGGGGCGCACCGTGTTCTGGAGCCGCAGCCGTCAGGAGATCTGGCGCAAGGGCGAGACCAGCGGCA
>OGHA01001202.1_pt1 | contig 11552 bp, 10 predicted proteins | sample 1571361 | NCBI WGS metagenome assembly OGHA01 (sample SAMEA2581970, study PRJEB24529) | metagenome | biome: Human gut stool | place: China | collected 2011 | reverse complement strand
CCCTGAAGGACACGCTTGCGCACGACAGCACTCCGGACCCGGATCACTTCTAAGCTGCAGCGGGCGACAAATCCGCCCGCTCGGCTTATGATCGGCATCGTATGCACATTCTCATCATCGGCGCCGGCCGCATCGGTCGCTCGGTTGCCGAAAACCTTGTCAACGAATCCAACGACATCACGATCGTGGATCAGGATGCCGAACGGGTTAGTGCGCTCGAAACCCGTCTGGACCTACGAGGAGTAACCGGTAACGCCCTCTCGCCGTCTGTGCTGGAAAGCGCCGGTGCCAACGACGCCGACATGATTCTTGCCGTCACCGCCAACGACGAAACCAATATGGCGGTCTGTCTGCTCGCTTCTCAGCTTTTCAACATCCCGACCCGTATTGCCCGCGTCCGCAATCAGGAACTGCGACAGTATCCGCGCCTTCTTGCCGAAGAAGGCTTTCAGATCACCAGCACCATTTGGCCTGAACAGGCACTCAACGAAAGTCTTCTGCGTCTGATCGAATTTCCGGAAGCGCTTCAGATCATTGACTTTGCCGAAGGCAAAGCCGTGCTTTTCTGCGTGCGCGCCGTTGCGGGCAGTCCGCTGGTGGGACGACCGATCGGCGACCTGGCAGTACATCTGCCGCATGTACCCGCACGCATCGTGTCGGTGTTTCGTCGCAACCGTCGTCTGGACATTTCATCGGAAACCGTCATCGAAAGCAGCGACGAAGTCATTGCGCTATCTTCCGGCCGCGACGTGCGCCGCGTCATCAGCGAATTGCGTCAGCATGAAGAGCGCATCCGCCGCATCATGATCGCAGGCAACGCTCGCCTGGGCGTACAGCTCGCCGGTCTTTTAAACGGTCCCGAAGGTCGCCGCGGCTACACGATCACCATCCTTGACGAAGATGTGGCGCTTTGCACGTCGCTTGCCGCCGCCGTTCCAAAAGACACGGAATTGGTAACAGCCAATCTCACCGACGAAGAAGCGCTCACGGAACTTTGCGTCGATCGTTGCGATCTCTTCATTTCGCTGTCCTCGCGAGACGAAAACAACATCATGGGCGCATTGCTGGCCAAAAAACTGGGCGCCCGCCGCGTGATTGCTCTCACCGACAGCGACACGTTCAGCGCCTTGATGCAGGGCACACAGATTGACGTGACGGTATCGTCGACGCAGGCGACCATCGGCGAGCTGTTGCGCCATGTGCGCCGCGGCGACGTACTTGCGGCCCACAGTCTGCGCCGAGGCGTTGCCGAAGCGCTTGAAATCGTGGCGCACGGCAACAAGAGAAGCTCCAGGGTGGTCGGCAAGCGTATCGCCGACATTGATCTTCCCGAGGGCGTTGAAATCGCCGCTCTGGTGCGTGACACCGATGACATCGAGGAACCGGAGGTGCTCATCGCTCAAAAGGACGTTGTCGTCGAACCCGAGGACCGCGTCATCGTCTTCGTGCCGGGCAAGCGCGTGATTCCCCAGGTCGAAAAGCTCTTTGCGGTCGATGTGGGATTCTTCTGACGGAGTCGGCATGTTTGCGAACCTACGCTACTTTTTGCTACCCGTCCTCAATATCACCGGTCCGGTGCTGATCGCCTTCGCGTGTCTGCTTCTGCTGCCGGTTTTTGTCTCAAGCCTTTACAACGACGGCGCCGCATACGGCTTTGAGATCGCCTTCGTGCTGTGTTTGATCACGGGCCTGACTCTTTACGTCTTCACGAAACGCCATCGGCGAGAACTACTGCCGCGCGACGGTTTTTTGCTCGCAACCATCATTTGGGCGGTCACGCCGCTTTTCGGCGCCATCCCTCTGATGCTCGAAATTCCAGGCATATCCTTTACACACGCCTATTTCGAATCCATGAGCGGAATCACGACGACGTGTGCAACCGTGCTTTCAGGCTTGAGTGAACTGCCGGAATCAATCAACTTCTGGCGCTGCATGATGAGCTGGCTCGGCGGCATGGGCATCCTGGTGCTAGCTGTTGCCATTCTTCCGATGCTCGGCGTGGGCGGCTCGCAGATCTTCCGCGCGGAATTTTCCGGCCCCATGAAGGAGTCGCGTCTGACGCCTCGCATCGCCGATACGGCCAAGGGCCTGTGGGGCATCTACATCGCGCTTTCATTTGCGTGCTTTATAAGTTACCGGCTAGCTGGAATGAACACCTACGAAAGCATCATCCACATGTTCACGACGGTTAGTCTCGGCGGCTTTTCTTCCTACGATGAGAGCTTTGCCCACTGGAACAATCCCAATATCGAGGCTGTGGCAATAGTCTTCATGCTCCTTTGCGGCGTGAGCTTCTCTTTGCATTTCTTTGCTTGGAAAAAACGCTCGATTGTCGCCTATTTCAAAAACGTAGAGTGTCTGTCGTGGCTAAGCATCGCCGCGCTCACGACAGCCTGCGCCACGGGACTGCTCCTTATGAGCGACACTTCGCTTGAGCCGCTGCACGCTCTGCGCCTGGCCGCATTTAACGTCATCAGCGTCATCTCGACGACCGGATACGCGAGCCAAGACTTCGCACAATGGCCCGCTTCAATCTACATCCTGATGTTTGTGGTGGCCTGTTTTGCCACCTGCGGCGGGAGCACCGGCGGCGGCATGAAGATGCTGCGCGTCGTGATGCTTGTGAAATACACGTCGCTGCAGCTTGTCACCACAGCTCAACCCCGCGTGGTGCGCCCGATGGTTCTAAACGGTCAAGTACTGGCAGACAAGACCGTACTTTCGGCGCTGAGCTTCATGCTGCTGTGGCTTGCCACCACGGTTCTCGCCTTCCTGGGATTGCTGCTGACCGGGCTAGACGCTACCACGGCCTTCGGCGCCGTGCTCGGCTGCATCTGCAACATCGGTCCTGGCCTGGGCGCAGTAGGTCCCAACGCCAACTTCTCGGTTCTTACCGATGCTCAGCTGTGGCTGTGCACCTTCTGCATGCTGATCGGACGTTTGGAACTGGTAACCGTCTTTGTGCTCTTTACGCGTTCTTTCTGGCGTGCTTAAGGAACGCCCCACATCACCTTCTTGCCCCTTTTCTGCGCCGCACGCAGCATTTCCAGAAGCGGGAAGACGCGCATGGAAAAAGTCACATGCTCGAGCGCTTTCTTTTCCTCTTCTTCATCGGGCCAGGGGTTACTGCCGGGGTAGCCCTTGAGCTCACGCTCCCGTTCACGCTTTTTTCCCTGATCAATCATGTCCTTTTCACGATCCACCGCCGCCTGTAATTTTTCGATCACACCAGGGAGATCTTCGGGCAGCCAGCAGCCGGATTCGGAATAGGGACGTTCAAGCACTTCGCAAATGCCCTGAAACGTCGTCGGCATCATGAAAAAGCCGCCGCTGGCGGGGGAACGAAACTCAAGTACAGCCATGTTTTTCCTCAGGAAAATTTGTGTTTTTTCAGTCTATTAGCGCCCAATTCGACTTAAAATGGGGCTGGTTTCCGAATTCGTCTGCGAACTCGGACAGGTAACGATCGTCAACCTGCGCTAGACTTTCGCCTCTTTGTTCCTTTCGAGCGCCTATTGTGACCACGTATCTGTTTATTATCGCTCATGCCCCGCTTGCAGGAGCCCTCAAGCAGTGTGCCGAGCATGTTTTCTCGCATGACGCCCGTATTGCCGACCGCGTGGAAGCATTCGACATTCCGGCCGACTCCGATACGGATGAGTGGCGAGCTCGGATTTACGAAAAATTGCCCAAAGCCCCCGACAGCTGCCTGGTCTTGACCGACATCGTCGGCGCTACGCCTTTCAACATCGCCGAGTCAATGTTGCACGCCGACAACACGGCGGTACTCTCGGGCATGAACCTGCCAATGGTACTCACCGCCATCGTGCACCGAGATGAATCGCTTGCCGACGTTGTGCGCGTTGTGAGCGAAGCCGGCATCGCTTCGGCGGCCAAGCCCGCACTCCGAAAAGACTAACCTGCTGCACTACAAGGTAAAAAAATCTACACTCATGCAGTCCAGAACCATCACCGTCTCGAACAAACTGGGCGTGCATGCTCGCCCAGCCGGCCTTATCACTAAAACCGCCGGTTTGTTTGACTGTTCCGTCATCCTCGACAAAAACGGCAAACGCATTGATGCCAAGTCCATCCTTGCCGTCATGACCATGGCCGCCAAATGCGGCGATGAAATCACAATCATCACCAACGGGCGCAATGACAAAGAGGCACTCGAAGCTATCGTGGCCCTCTTTCAGTCGAAGTTCGGCGAGGACGAATGATGGACAAACTGCTCAACGACATTGCCCCTGCCTCGACGACCGACGTAGCGGAAGAAAAAACAGTTGACACCGGCACCGAAATCGCTCCGGGCGCTGAAGCCGCTCCGAAAGGGCTTGACGCCGTTGAGCTGCATCAAGAGGCGAGATCGCCCTTTCGGAAGCTTGTTGGTCTCATTGCAGGCAATCTTGCATTCGCCGCAGCCGACACACTTGTTCTGGTCAAAGACCATCACGTAATGCGGCTGACTGTCCTGTCGGGAGACGCCGGTGCAGCCTGCCAAAGGCACTGCCGCAATACCCAACGCTGCCGTCCCGAGCAGTTGTCTGCGGTTAATTGTCGGTTTAGTCACAGTTTTTCTCCTGATCTGCAGACGCACGCCGAAGTCCGTTGTTTACAGACCATTGACGTGCGTCCTGCGTTATCCAAGTCCCCTTCGAGTTACTTGGTCGCGTGGCGATATCCGCCGTTGTCGATCAGAACCTGTGCCTTGGCAAGGTAGCTCTCTGCCGCTGCCAACCGATCCTTGGTGTAATGCGAAGCGTGAGCGCCCCAACTGCCGTCCTTCTTGATCAGATCGGCAATTTCCGCAGCCTTATCCAGAAGCAGGCGAGCTTCAGTTTGATCAGCCGGCGTCATCTTCGTGATTTCCAAAAGCTTCGTGATGCGATCCACCCCCTTGACGACACGGTCCCAGCTTTCCTTCACAGGACGCTGAACCTTCTGCACCTCATAGGCAATTTCCTGCTGCGACTTGTAGATCAGCCCCTTGTCGAGTTCGGAAGTCGCAGGGCTGTGGCAGCCGCGGCCTTCGCAAACCGTCCAATCGGCCGGAGCGGGACGACCGCAGCTCCACTGCAGATCAACAAAACCGTGATCTTCTTTGTCGCGGCTGTACACCCATCCTTTTTCAGGATCCTTGGTCACCATGGAAGCCTGAGCATCCGTGTTGATCTTGTAGAGGTGCGCACGGCGGACAGCCGCAAAGCGATCCGTTCCCTTAAGCGCCTCCTCAAACTTGCTCACCACCGGGATGTTAGGCATGTGGCAACCGATGCAGTCGACATCCTTGTGAGAGCGCGTATGGCTTTGCATGTCAGCCTGCACCGTATGGCAGTCCTGGCAGGTTTTTTTCATGGGCGGATTGGTGACCTTAGCCATCCAATCGGGGCCGCCCTGACGCTGCTGATCGTGGCAGGTCACGCAGGTCAAGCCCTTTTCGAAATGCTTGCTCATGGCATGCTGCTCGAGCTTGTCGTTGTATACCTCAGCGATCAGTCGCTTGGTCTCCTCCGTACTGCGTTCGATCTTGGTATTGGCGGCGTCACCGAGAGACTTCACGAAATCGGGCTTGCCCTGAATGTCGAATTCAGGCGCGGGCGTCGCGGCTGCAACGGTAAAACTCAATGCCGAACCCAAAGCCAGCACGCTCAAGGCGCTGATCGGGCAAAGCAGTTTTTTGAACGTTGTCATTCCTGTTTCCTTTCAATAGCGGTATTCACAACCGGTCTCTTTGCATGAGACCGCATCGATTAGGGATTCATCGCTGCTTCCAGCGCGACGTCGGCAAGGGCGTCGGCGTAGTCGTCTTCGATGTAGCGGTTCGAATAAAGAAACACCGCATCAACGCTGTTGGTTGTGAATCGAATGTCTTTTTTGTCGGGATCTTCCGAGATCTGTTTCAGAACCTGCTGAAGGTCTTCCGGCTTCATGTCAAAAGGCGGAGCCTGAAAGACATCAATCGGCGTCAGAGCCGGATAGATGCGTGAGGTTTCGCGCACCATGTCCACCACGGCTTCGATCGGGTTGTTTTTCGTCGAAAGCATGCGGGCGTAAGAACCCGACAAAAGCGGACGGAAATGGAAAAACTCCTTGTTGTCCCAGCTCTCGATTCGCCCGATGCCGTAGTCGCCGGCGAGTACTTCGTCCAAGACCTTATCGAAGTATTCGGGCGTGATTTCTCGTTCCTCGCCCTGCACTTCGTTCTCAGACTTTTCCTGAGCCTCGGCTGCGGCAAGCGCCTCGGTGACGCGCCCGGAAAGCAATGTGGCAATGAGTTCGCGGCGCGAGAAAGCTTCGCGCTGCGCCGCCATCGTCGGCACCTTGCCGGCATCGGCCTTCATTTCCTTTTTGGAGCGGAAATGCATGGGATGCTCGTTTTCAGGGTTGTGCAGCACCTTGTCGAACTTCGCCTGCGTCTGATCTACCAACTCCTGAGCCGTCGGCACGGGAGCCTTGGCGGCCGCCTTGCAAAACGCCTCATAGAGAGCATCGCGGTCAATCAACTCGACGCGCTTGGACGATTGCGTCACGATATCGATCAGCGTGAGCATGTCGGCCTGCATCTGCAGGATCGGTTCGGCCTTTTTCTCAACCGTAGTGATGTCGTTGTCTTTCATTTTTCAGAAGATTCTTTGGCTATATCTCGGTTGATCAGTACAGACCTTCCTTCTTGAGCGCCGGAAGCATCCAATCAAGACCGTAGGACTTGATGCAGCGTTCCGTCGGAGCACCGGTTTTCTGATCGAAATCCATCACATCGAAGAAGAGGTCGAAACTCTTTTCAATATCGGCGCGATCCATCACAATGGTTCCCTTCGTGAAAGGCTTGCGGCCCTTGGCGTCGTGGAAGATCCATTCCGGATAGCGGTCGTGCACGTGACGCATGTCGCGGTTCTTCAACTGACGCATCGTGTAGAGACGCTGCATCAGGAAGGCTCGCAGGCCGGCCTTATCGAGCTCGTCCTGAGTCATCTTGATTCCGGTAACGGCACTAAAGACCTTGCTTTCCATTTCGATGTCGCCGATGTAGCCCTTTTCGCGCAACGGAGAGAGTTCCCACGGTGCCGTCCACGAGCAAATGCCGAGCATGTCGTGCAATTCCTTACGCGCAATGCACCAACGCAGGCGAACCATTTTTGCTCGCGAAGTCGGACGGTAGTCCTTGATGCCATCGACAGCGCTTTCATCACCCCAGAACTTGGCGGCAATCTTCTTTTGCAGCTCAAGAGGCAGACCTGATGTCGAGAAGTTGATGTGTGCATGGCACATCGGGTCGCGGTTGTACATGCAGTTCAACACCACGCCGATCTGACCGTCGTTTTCGTTGGAATGGTGCTTGGTGTGACCGATTGCCCAATAAAGCGCCTTGCCTTCCTTCTGCCATTCCTCTTCAGTCATACCGAAATGCTTGAGCCAGACCGGCGTCGTTTCACCGAGCCAGCGACCGAATTCGCCCTTGCGGTATGCAATGCGCGGCAAAATATCCAGGAAAATCGACGGATCCGGATTTTCGATCTTGTTCCAATCGATGCTTTCATATTCTTCCTTCGGAAGCACCTTCTTCCAAAGGCCCTTTTCGTACATGACGCGGAAGTCGCGATGCAACTGACCGTAGTTGCACCAAATGCCCATATCGTCGATGGTTTGAACCCCCACGAGGTTGGCTTCGCGAGCAACGTCGCTCTTCAAATCCGACACGAGCTTCGGGAACCACCAGCGACCATAGAGCGGCATGCAGGTTTGTTCGGTAATTTTCTGAATGCCATACTTCTGCGCCGTGTGATCGTCACGAATGACCGAGTAGCAGCGAATCGGGCAGGCATAGCAGCCGGTGCTGCGCACTGTGTACTGCCACATGCCTTTGCCGAGATAGAACTCGGAAGAGCAGGTGCGGTAGCCGATGTGGTTGAGATCGTGCGGATCCATCGCCTTTTCGGTGATGGTCACGGGCGGATTGGCTGCGCCCCAGACAGCGCCCGGATAGGCCGACCAACGGCTCGCGGGCGTGTAGTACTCATGCAGCGGAGAGGCATTACGCGGAACGATGGACTGAGTATGAGCGCCCAGGATGCTGCGGTGTTGATCCACGAGCTCTTCCCATTGCTTCGGGCTTGCCGCAATGTGCACGGCACCGTCGCCCCAGACAACGAGAGCCTTGAGCTTCTTTTTGCCCATGATGGAGCCGATGCCGCCGGCGCTGTGCGAGCGATCAACCATCATGTTGGACATCGGAACACCGTTTTCACCGGCCGGCCCGATCGTGGCGATGATGACGGCGGGATGGGTTTCCTGAGCGAGCATCGAAGCCGAGCGGTAGGTACCCTGACCCCAGATGGCGCTGGCATCACGGAATTCAACCTTGTCGTTGTTGATGTAAAGATAGATGGGTTTGGCCGACTCGCCTTCGATGATCACGAAGTCCCAACCGGCAAACTTGAGCTTGTGCGCCAGTTCACCGCCCACATGAGCGCTCGAAATCAGCGACTGCGGATAAGCTGTAGGCCAAAGCGTCGTAATGGCGGTACGACCCGAGCAGATGGCGCCCGTACCGGACAAGGGGCCCGGAGCGATCACGAGCTTGTTTTCAGGGTCATAGCAAGAGGTTTTGGGATCGACTTCTTCCCAAAAGACCTTGTAACCGATGGCGGTGCCGCCGATGTCGTCCTTAAAGCGGGGGAACGTGGCTTCAACCTTGACTTCTTGAGTCGTCAGATTGATGCGGAGACCTTTTCCCGTGTAGCCGCAAACTTTTTTCGTCATAGCAAGAAACCTTTCCTCTGATTAGCGGTGGCAGATCGAGCACTGCGCGTTGTTTTCCTGGGCGTAGTAGCCGTGCGTGGTGCGACGCGGACGATCTTCGGTACGGTCGATCCACGGGATGTAACGGATGGCGGCCGCCGGGCAGGCCTTCACACACTTCGGATCACCGTCACAAAGGAAACACTTGCTGGCTTTCTTCTCTTCGACGTCGAAGCTCATCATTCCCCACGGGCAGGCCTTTTCGCAGAGGTGGCAGCCGATGCAAAGCTTGGTATCGACCTTGCGGGCACCGGTCTTGGGATCCACGCGGATGGCCCCCTGGGGACAGGCGTTGGCGCACGGAACCGGGTGAGCACAATGTAGGCACGTTTCCTGAACCACCACGCCGTTGCCCCAAACGCCCTGCGTCATGGGCAGGCTCTGCGTACCTTCCGGTCCGAAGAACACATTGCGGGTGACCTTGATGCGGGCAAGTCTTGGCGAAGCCTTGCCTTCGTTGAATTCCGTGCAGGCTAGCTCACAGCGATGGCAGGCCACGCACAAATTGGGATCGGCAATCAAAACACCTTTGGCTGTCTCAAGCACAATGTAGGGACGCACGCCCTGCTTGGCTCTGGCCTCGTTGACCATCGTCAAAACAGCGGCCATGCTGGTTGCTTTGAGAAAGCCGCGGCGCGTGATGTCCTGAGGAAGCTCAAGGCTTTTGAGAAGTTCCTTAAGACCCATTTTTTTCTCCATTTTGATTTTTCGTTCTTTGCGCTTTTCGCATGATCGAAACGGGTCATCCCGATCACGCAAAAAGCGGCCGCCTGTTTAGGGGTAAACCGCGGCGCATCAAGCAAACACATCTCCCCTGGGAGCAGTCATCGGTTTGCCAGCAGAAATTCTTTCGAGCGAATTACTCGAGTAAGTCGACCTGCATCAAGAAACACTCAAATCGCTTTTTTGGCCAACCCTTTGATTTTGTTCCGTTATTCATTCATGTAACAGCGAAATAGGCATTTTGCTTACCCGGAGAAAAGTCGGCTCGCGGGCACAATCCCTCCAACCGCACAAGCGGAGGTTTGCGCCTGCCCGCAAACCGGCGGAAACCTTGCCGTTTGAACGCTCTTTTCTCGGACATCCTCATGGACTACTTCGTTTTGAAATCGGTGTGCATGTCTTCCGACTGGATGCGCGCCATCTGTTGCTCGGTACCGACCGAAAAAGCGCTCGGCATGGTCACGGCGAACGACGTGCGCTGCGTCTGCGACGTTCCCTGCTACACGAGCGCCCTGCGTGACGGCTGGGCCGTCCGCTCGTCTGACAACGGGCAAACAAGAACGGCTGCCGCCTGGAGCGTGGAAAACGGACGCTCTCACGCGCAGCTTGAGATCGGTCAGGCCATCTGGGTCAACACCGGCGGCACGGTGCCGCAAGGCGCCGATGCCGTGATTGCGTCCCGCAACAGCATGGATCTTCAAAAGATTCAGTCCTGCGTGGTTCCGGGCGACAACATCGAGCAACAAGGAAGCGACTGGAAGCTCGGTGAAGTGATCGTGCCGGCGGGCACTCGTGTCGGAGCCCGCGAAATGGCGCTCTTGTTTGAAGCCGGCGTCAAACGCGTGGCAGGCTGGGCCTCGCCTCGCGTAGCGGTCGTAGCCACCGGAAGCGAAATCACTCAAGAAGCCGATGGATTGTCAAGCGGCTTTCGACGTTGCAGCAACGCCTCTTACATTGCTGCTCTGATGTCACGCATCGGCGTGACGGACATCCGAACGATTGTGGTACCCGACGATATTCGGCAGCTCACGCGCACCCTGGTCGAACTCGATGCCGTCTGCGACGTGATCATTACCGTCGGCGGCACAGGAAAAGGTAAGCGAGACTACACGCGACAGGCCGTAAGCGATGCGGGCGGCGTCTTCGTCGGCCACGACACTCAGCTCGACTCGCCCTTTGTGACGGCGCGTCTGCCTCACGCGGGTCTTATCGGGCTTCCCGGCAATCCGTTAGCAGTTATGATGATCGTGCAGTGCGTTCTTCTGGAAAGTGTGCGATCCGTCTTTCATCTGCCCGAAGCACCGGCGCAAACCGTTGAAGCGGTCATGACCGAAGACATCGAAGCGGGAATCTGCGGGGAACTGTGCGTGAACGTAAACGAGTCCGCAGCGAAACCTCTGATCAAAGGCACAGGACGCATGCGCGTCTTTGATTCGGCACGCGGTTTTGTTCGCCTCAACGGGCAAGGCATCAAACGAGGCGAACGCGTGAGGGTCGAACTCTTTCGCAACTAAAGAAAGTTCTATATCCTGTCGTCCTTTTGCTGCGATCTTTCAGCATATGCGCATAACTTTCCGGAAACAGCTTCTCTGGCTTATCTCTGTCGCAGCCCTGGCGGTTGCGTCGGCCTCCTTTGCTTCCGTTTTCGGACCACAGTCAGCAAAAAAATCCCCTGCTTCGTCCTTCGACGAAACCATGCTCCCCGGCCCCGACATCATCACAGGCGCCTCACTTGTTGCGCTTCCCAATCGTCCGGTTCGCATCGCTCGCATCGTGCTGCCTGAACTACCATCGACACTGCAAGCCACTCAGGTAACTGCCGATCTTTTAAAAAAAGCGTTTTGGCCGCATTCGGTGGAATTTGAAACGCTCACGTCAGGCGCACTCACGGAACGCATCCGCGAGGGGAGCGTCGACGCCTTCGTCGCGAGTTCCGGCTATTACTGGCGAATGACGCAGTACGGTGCAACAGCCGTGGGAACGATGATTTCCGATCGTAAGCCTGATCTGAACAACGCCACGGCAAT
>OGHA01001187.1_pt1 | contig 11622 bp, 3 predicted proteins | sample 1571361 | NCBI WGS metagenome assembly OGHA01 (sample SAMEA2581970, study PRJEB24529) | metagenome | biome: Human gut stool | place: China | collected 2011 | reverse complement strand
GTATCAAGTGCAATGAGAAACCTTGCCGCTACCGCCAAAAGCTCCCCCTTCGGGGGAGCTGGCATCGCGCAGCGATGACTGAGAGGGTTCGTTCCCCTATAACGCCAGCAAGGCCGTCCGGCGAATGCCGGACGGCCTTGCTGCGCTTATTGGAAAGGATCGATCGGGAGATGGCAATTGTTATTTCGCCAGACCCAGCTTTTTCAGCTGGTTCCATGCGCGGATGACCTGTACCTTGGTCACACGCTTGCCGGGCGTAAAGACGCCCTCGCCCATGTCGGGCAGCAGCCCGGCTTCCACAGCCCAGCGGGCTGCCTTGGCGGTGTCGGGCTCAGCTACATCGCTGTAAACAGCGGGTGCAGCAGGTTCGGGCCTGCCTGCGGTGCTCCACAGCAGCACGGCCAGCTGTTCCCGGGTGCGCGGGATGGGCGTGCCCGTGGGCAGCAGATCCGCAAGAATGCTGTAAGTAACAGCCTCGTAGCCCATTACTGCACTGCCTGCAAACCATGCCGTTGTACCGGCTACGATGGCCACCGTTTGCAGCGGGCTGAACTCGGTGCTTTCCTCCTCCGGCAGCGGCTTCACCGGGGTGGTCATAGCGGTGATATTCAGGTTCTGTGCAGGCATCCTGAAGGTCAGGGTGCGCTGCTTAAAGGCTTCCTCTGTCAGCGGCTCATCTGCGGCATCCATCAGGGTCAGTTCCTTGCCGTCAGAACTGCTCACTACCCACTGGGTAAAGCGCTCGGTGGCGGTGTCCGGGTAAGCGGTCAGGCTGACCAGCTGTCCTGCTTTCAGGGCGTTGGCGTCTGCATCCTCGGGCAGGGTGATGTCCGCACCGGTAACGGTAAGCTTGTAGGTCTTTTCCGGTTCGGGGTCGGGCGTGTCAGCCTCTTTGATGCGGAACGAGCCGCTTGCCACAAGACCGCCCTCGTACAGTGCGCCGCCTGCGGCTTTGACGGTATAGTAGTACACGCCCGGCTCAACGGGAGCGCCGTCAAGCACTGCGCCGTCCGAATTATAGGGGTCGTTTTGGTAGGTCACGGTGATCTCGCCGTAGTCCTTGTCGCTGTTGTTTTGCACCGTTACTTCCTTGGGCTTGCCGTCGTAGGTCAGGTCGTCAGGCTCCGTCACGGTAAAGTCTGCGGGGTTCAGTGCAGCCTTCTGAATGGTAAATTTGTTATCCTTCGGGGTCACATCGCCGCCCGCGCAGGTGGCGGTAGCTGCTACAGTAACGGTAAAGGTGTAAGTGCCCGGTTCAACGGGAGCACCGTCCAGCACCTCGCCGTTCTGCTTGTATGTCACGGTAACAGCGCCGTATTTCTTGGTGGCGTTTTCCCGAACGATCACCTCCCCCATCTTGGGGTTGCCGTCATAGGTCGGGTTGGTGGGCAGGGCAAAGGTAAAGTCTGCGGGGTCTGCTGTCGGCAGCGCTGCCGCGCCCTCGTCGGTGGCGCTCAGGTTGAGGATATGAGTCTGCGGGATACCATACTTGCTCAGGTCGATGGTGCTAGAGTAGCGCTCTCCCTCGGACACAGAGCCATTATAGGCTACGCCGTTCACGCTCTTGATGGGAGCGTGGGTGATGACCGAAATGGTGTTCTGATCGGTGTCAACGTAGAGGGTGGAGACCTTTGCACCCCAAATGCCCTCGATCATACCGTTGATGCCGTTGATGTATTTCTTATAGTAGGTGGCGCTCTCCGGTGCGGTGTAGTTCAGGGTGTAGTAATCCGTAGCGCCGTTCAGGTCTTTGGGTTCCTTTGCCACCAGTGCGTGGATGGTGGGGTTGCCCTGAATAATGCCGCCCTCGTTATAGACGACGGTATACTCTCCGCCGTCAATGATGGGCTGGTTGTATTTTGCGTTGCCGTCATAGCCGGCGCTGTTTTCCACCGGCAGCTTCAAGGTGCCTTTGCTGTTTTTGACCGTGCCGCCGTTGCCGATCGTGGCAGTTCCGGTATAACCGGCGCTGTTATAGCAGCCGTCCAGTACAGCCTTGTAGGTAGAGCTGTTGGCCACCAGCCAACCGTTGCCGATAATATCCAGCGCAGAGTTGCGGATAACAGCGGGCTGCGCCGTTTCGCGCCAGCCGTTGCCGATGTATTCAACGCGCAGCACCGAGTCCTCCACAAGGCCGTTGTTGTAAAGGTTGTTCAGCTCGTCCAGCGTGGCGTTGCGGATCGTGCCGCTCTCCCCGTTGTACACATACAGGTCGGATTTCAGCTCGGCTTTCAGCGTGCCGGTAAAGACGCCGTAGTTTTCAACCGCAAATTTCACCGCACCGGCCTTATTTGTCACCTTGTCGAAGTCCAGCGTGGCGTCCTTCTCGATGATCAGGGTTGGGGTATTCCTGCCGAAGTGCTCCGGATTTTTGTGGTTCGGGTCAAAGGACCAGCCTTTGCCCTTGGCACCGTAGACGCCGCCGTCTGTGCCCTTGGGGAAGCCGCTCGCTTCAATGACCAGTTCCTCTACGGTAACGCTGTTGAGCTGGACAGCTTCCGTGCCCACAGTAAAGCTGACTGCGCCGCCCTTGGCAGTATAGTTCAACTCGTCGTCGCCGCTGGAAACACTTTCCAGCTTGCAGGTGGGCTTCAGGGTGACACTGGTATTGGGCGCGACATAGAGAGTACTATAAGCATCTGCCGACCACTCGGTCACTGTGCCGTCCGCTGCCACTGCAACAGGGGCGTACACCGGAGCACTGGTTGCATCGATGGCTACAAGGCCATCGCGGTCTGCCGTGAAATAGCCGCCCTTGACGGTTACGCCCTCGGGCAGCGGGTCATCTTCCGTGGTGAACAGACCACCGTTGACGGTACATTTATCTCCTGCAACATACAGTTTGTCGTTGAACAAACCGCCATTGATGATGGTTTCCGTTGTCCTTTTAAGATCCGTGAGCGAGCTTTCAAAGCTGCCGCCGTTGATGACGATCTTTTCACAATTGTCGATATCCACGGAGCAGATGCGCTTGCCCTTAAAGGTGCCGCCGTTGATGGTAAGGGTACCCGCTGCTTTAACGGTCATGCCGCTGGTATAACTAACCTCTTCAAAGGTGCCATCTTCAATGGTGACCTCGCCGCCCGCAGCATCAACTCTGGCAGTTCCCTTAAAGGTGCCGCCGCTGATGACAGCCCCGGCTTCACAGATCACCTTGCCGTAGAAGGTGCCGCCGGAGATGGTGCCCGCGTTGGTCACGGTATAGCCGTTATGGTATTCCGAGCCGATCCGCGCCTCCTGCAGAGTGGCACCGGGCTCGATCTTCACGTTCCATTGGATGCAATTATTGTAGCTGTCATAGCCGTAATTACGGAGGCAGAAGGTACCTTTTTCCAGGATGAGCGTATTAGTGTCCTTGTCGTAGGACCAGTTGCCTTTGCCGCCGCCGAAGGGGTCGCCGACGGGCTTGCCAGACCAGTCATCTGGAAAGATATCGGTGACATCGTCGTTTTCCTCTGCCAGTGCCGCAGCGCTGGCAGTGTCGGGCGGGGCGCTCTGGGCAAGGGCGGGCAGCGGCATTGCGGACAGTGCCATGCTTAACGCCAGAACCATACTGATGAGCCGTTTTTGCATAAGATCCTCTCCTTTTCAAGCGCCCTTCCAAGCCGGGCGCTTTTTGTTGTACCCAGTGTACCACGTTTTGCCTGCTTTGGACGGTTTTGGGCACGAATCGCCCCGCAAATGCGCTGAAACGACCCGGCGCGCCGGGCGCACCCGCAAAAAACAGAAAACCGCCCGGTTTGCGGTTACCGGACGGTTTTCTGCTCTATAGGAATTATGGGAATGGCATATTAGACAGAGCACTGCTCTGTGCCCGTAGTATACCACGAACGGCGGCAAAAGTGGAGCATTTCTGCGTGAATGGCCCCTGAAATGCATCGAATCGCCCTGAAAAGCCCTAAAAAAGCCCTTGCGCACCCCTTTGGGGCACAAAAAAGGGACTGCTGCACAGTGCTGTGCAGCAGTCCCTGCGGGGTTATAAGGGGTTACGGGGCAGCGGTTTTAGCCACGCTGCTGGTAAGCTTTCCAAGTGCGGATCACTTCCATGCGGCCTACGCGGCTGCCGGGCTTGAAGTTGCCGTCCTGTGCGGTCATCAGGCCGGTCTCCACGACCCAGCGGATGGCCTGCAGCTCTACGGCATCTGCTGCCACATCGTTGAACAGTGCAGTGCTCTGGGTAGCGGGCTTGCCTGCGGCGGTCCACAGTGCAACTGCCAGCTGCTGGCGGTTAGCGGGGATGGCCATACCCTCGGGCAGGACGCTCTTCAGGTAGGCTGCGGTGCCTGCGATATAGGCACCCACGCCAATGGCTGCGCCGCCCACAGCGGCTACTGCCACGATGACTGCGCCGCCGCCGTCATCGCTGGGTGCGGGAGTGGGATCCGGATCGGGAGTAGCAGGAACTTCAAACACAGCAGTCAGTTCCACATCATGGTCGGGCATGGTGAACTCCACCACGCGTGCGGTGCGCTGCTCCTCGGTCAACTCCAGACCGGTGCAGTTCCAGTTCTTGAACACACTGGTCTCGGTGTCCTCGTCTGCGGTGGCCTTGAGCTCTGTACCCGCAGGCACAGCCTTCAGGTCGGCAACAGCGCCGCCGTCCTTCAGGGTGATCTTTGCATTGGAGACACTGACTTTATAGGTCTTGGGCTCAGGCTTAGCAGGAGTAACAAACTCCGCCGTCAGATTCACATCATGGTCGGGCATGGTGAATTCCAACACGCGTGCGGTGCGCTGCTCCTCGGTCAGTTCCAGACCGGTGCAGCTCCAGCTCTTGAACACGCTGATCTCGGTGTCCGCGTATGCGATAGCCTTGAGCTCTGTGCCCACAGGCACAGCCTTCAGGTCGGCAACATCGCTGCCATCCTTCAGGAAAATCTGTGCGCTCAATACATTGAGCTTATGGGTCTTGGTTTCGGGATCGGGATCAGGCGTCGGGACCTTGTTATAAATCGCGGAGATCTCCACATCGTTTGCGGGCATCGTGAAGGTGATCTTCTCGCTGCGGACATCCACCGCATCAGCGGCCAGACCCTTCTTGATCTCCCAGTAGCTGAAGGTCATGCCCTCCGGCTTCCGTGCGATAAGAGTGACTTCCTCACCAACAGTACGCTGTTCTGGCTTCCCGTTCACGGTCAGGGTGTAGGTGTTCTTCTCGTACTGCGGTTTCAGCGTGACGTTGTTTGCAGGCATCTTGAAGGCAATAGTTGCCTTGGTGGTGTCCACATCAGCGGGCAGACCAGTCACTTCCCAACCAGTGAAGGTGAAACCGTCCTTCTCGGGTGCGGTAAGAGTGACTTTCTCATCAAAGACACGCTGTTCTGGCTTCCCGTCCACGGTCAGGGTGTAGGAGATCGGCTCATAGACGCTCTTCAAGCGGACGTCGTTTGCGGGCATGGTGAACTGGATCTCGATATGCGTACCGGTATCGGTGATGGTATACGCATCCTTTGCCAATCCTTCGACCTTCCATGTGATGGTATAGCCTTCCCGCTTTTCAGCGCCAAGGGTGATCTTATCGCCCACGTTTTGCTCCATGCCTTCCTGACCATTCCAGGAGTACTTCGGCTTGGTCGGCTCGGGCACAACATAGGTGCCCACCTGATAAATTCTGAAATCAACCTCGGCGTGGGCGTCTGCAATGTAGTTCTTACCCGCCGTCACCTTGACGTACACATCGTAGCTGCCGGGGGCGGTGGGAACCGTCTCGCTTTGGTCGGTGCCGTACAGCAGGGTCATCTTCGGGTCGGCATCGTAGTAATTTGTGCCGGTGTATTTCACCTTGTTCTTGGCGGCATCGTAGGTAAAGTCCTTAGCCTCGGGCGTGTAGCGGATAGAATCCTCACCTATAACAATAGAACCGGCCTTGTACTTTTTGCCTTCCTCTGCAACGATGGTTCCCTGATAGCGGCCATACGCATTCGGTATCTCGTTGATAAAGATCTTGCCCTTGTTTACACCGGTAATGCACTTGAACTCAAGTGTGCTCTTGCCAACGCCTTCTGGGCTGGTCAGCGTGAAGGTGCCATCCTCGTTGTCGTTGGGATTAAAGTCATCCAGCGTAAAGCCCTCAAAGGGCAGCTTTTCAGCCACGGTGTAGCCATCAGGCAGCTGGTCATTGCTGCCATTGTAGTATCGGCTATTCTCCACCACAAGCCAGACGTAGTAGGTACCCACCTTGGTGGGCACAGTTGCCGTAGCAGTCGACAAGTCATTTGTAGCGCTGTACTTAAGGGTAGCCTTCGGGACTGCGTTGCCATAATACTTCGGGCCGGTATAGGTTGCGGTACCGTTCTTGAGGTCAAGGCGGAAGTCCGCGCTTGTCGGCTTGTACGGCCGTGTACCCTCATCGATCTGAAGTTCACCGCTCTCGTACAGCGTGCCCTCTTCGGCACGGATGTACACCTTATAGCTGCCGTACTCATCCTGAGACGGGAAGTGGTCAAACTCCTTGTTGTCGTAGGTGCGCACAAAGACAACGCTCAGTTTGCCCACACCATCCTTTTTGCAGGTAATGCCCGGGACGAGCGTGCTCCAGTCGATGACAAAGTCCTCCTCGGTCAGGGAAGAGAAGGGCAGCTTTTCGCTGTCGGTGACAGTATAGGTGTCCACTTCGTACTGGGTGCCATAGTAGTGGTCACTATAATCCACCACGATGTTGACAGAGTAGGTACCTGCCTTGGTAGGCTTCGTCACAGACGCGGACGAGCCATCCTCCGTGACATACTGGATGGAATACTGCGGGGCATCGTCAAAATACATCGGGCCGGTATAGTTTGCAGTTTGGGTCTTGGGGTCATACTCAAAGTCGGCTTTTTTCGCTTGATATCTGCGTACCACCTCGCCGATATCAAGCGAGCCTTCTGTGTACTTGTCGCCCGCTTTCGCTACGATGCGCTGCTTGTAGACGCCATATAGGTCATTTGCCGCCGGGTAGGTTGCAAACACCTTGTTGTCGTAGGTGCGCACATAGACGAGGCTCAATTCGCCCACGCCTTCCTTGCTGCTGGTAACGGTCTGATGTTCGATCGTCCCGGAAACGGTAAAGTCGCTCTTGCTCAGGGAAGAGAAGGGCAGCTTTCCGGTGGTGGCCATGTTCACCACAATAGGCTCGCCGTCATTCTTGGCGGTGATATTCAGCGAGCGGTCAATGGCAGAGGTGCCCTCGTTGTAATCGCTGGCTTCCGCACCGTTGATGTTCGTGACTGCATTGCTGAAGCGGATCTCTGCCTTGACATTACCGATAAGGTAAACCGCGTCTGTTGCTGCGGCATAGTCGTTGAGGCGTTCCACAGTGCCGTCCGTCATCATCAGCTTGCTCTGCTGCTGACCGGCGGCAAGGTATTTGCTTTCAATATAGCCGCAGCTCACCGTATTGGAAATAGCAGCCTTGCTGTCGCTGTCCGTTTTCAGGCTGCCAAGGATCATGGCATTCTGGATGACCGTTTTCTCCGAGGCATAGTTCGGCAGCTGGACATCGTGGAACACGCCGCCGGTGACCTCGCTGTTCTTGTTCAGCTGGACCTCTGCGATGAATGAGCCGCCGGTGATCGTACCATAAGCGCGGACGACATCATAGAAGCTGCCGCCTGCGATGGTGCTGTTTTCATCCATGTAGACATCCTTCTGGAAGGTGCCGTCCTGAATGATGGCGTTCTCCATACCAACAGAGCCATCTGCCACGATGCCGGTGACAGTCACATTTGCAAAAGTGATCTGCTCCACGGCAATGGCCTTATGGTAGGGGTTGATGGTATCCGAAGCAAGATCCACCGGGTTGCCGTCCGGGGTGGTGATGTAGAGTGCCGTGCGTGTCCTTCCGTTCTCTTTCGTGGTGGCGTACTTCCAACCCAGACCCTCATAGAGGTTGATCGTCATGCCCTCACCGGTCATCGGCACACCGGTCACGTCGGTCAGGTCGGGCAGACCCTCTTCGGTAATGCGCAGGGGTTTGAGAGCGCTTGCATCGGTGGATTTGTTCACAAAGATCTCTGCGCCGTCATTGTTGCCGGTAATGCGCAGCACCTTGCCGTCGGCAGAGGTGTTGGCGTTGTAGCTGCTGACCGGTGCCTCGTTGATGCTCAGCACATCGGTGTTCAGGGTAAGCTCTGCGCTGCCTGTGCCCACCAGATAGATGGTATTGGTGGAAAGAGGCAGAGTTCTGCCGTTCATCGCAGTCACATTGCCGTTGCGCACCACCAGCGTGCTGAGCTGCTGTCCATCGGCCAGCAGATTCTGGATGCCGTCAGGCAGCGCGCCCAGAACCGTATCCGAAATGGTGTAGGTGTTATTGCCATAGGTATTGAAATTGCAGCTCTGGATCACTGCGTTGGAGATCGTGCACGAGCCATTGCAGTACAGGGAATCAAAGGTGCCGCCGGTGATCTCGACCGCACTGTTCCCATTGATCGAGCTGATGCCCGCGCTGACATTGTGGAAGGTGCCGTCGCTGATCTTACCGCTGGTGATCGTCAGTCGGCCGTTTTCGCCAAACTCACCGCCGGTAATATTGGCATTGGTGATCTCGACATAGCAGTTGATAGGCACATCGCTCAGCAGGCTGAAGTCGAAGTTCGCGCCGCCCTGATCCAGGATCTGCAAAATGCTTTCATTGCTGCTGTCTTTGGGGTAGCAGTTATAAGCCCAGCCGTTGCCCATGTAAACACGGTGCAGCTTTGCGTCCGTGTCCAGACTGTCCACATGGGTCACGTCGGTCAGGTCGGGCTGACCCTCATTGTTAAAGCGCAGTTCTGTGGCGCCAAGTACCATAGGAACCAGCTTCATGGGTGCGCCGTTCTGCGCCGGGATCATGTTAAAGCTGGCGGAAAGCGTTTTTCCGTCTGCGCTGATGGAGATCGTGGCAATCGTAGTGCCAAAGTATGTGAAGGCGTAATTTTGGGTACCGGCGGGCAGTGCCATGACACTGCCGCCGGTAGAGGCTACCGCCCATACATCGCAGCCGGTGTCGCTTTCCACTGCCAGCTCCAGGTTTTTCCCGGTGCCGATATAGTTATACTGCTTGATGATATAGATTTTTGTTTCCTTTTGTCCGTTCAGGGTGCAGCCCTCCGGCAGAAGCAGCTGGTGTGCCTGCTGCTGCGTATCAGTGCTCAGGCCGGAGATATCGCGGAAAAAGCCGCCCCGGACATTGCCGCCGTTCTCGGTCAGCTTATCGTAGGTACCACCGTCAATGGTGCCCAGATTCAGCTGCACATCGGCGTAGCTGCCGCCCAGAACGTAGACGCCGTACATATTGTCGGCCTCTATTAAAAGTGTGCCGGTGACAGTGCCGTCCAGCAGATAAACAGTGTAACTGTTGGCATTCTTGACTGTCACATTGCAGCTGACCGTGCCGTCCAGAACGTACTCGGTATCTTCACTGCCGGTACCGGTGATGGTCAGCCCGGCAGTTTCGTCAAAGCTCCAGCCGGTACCGGCTGCTGCCTTGGGCAGACCGTCCGTGCCGATCTTGATCTTGACCACCTGATTATTTGTTTCAGAGTTCTTACCAACAGCCTCATGCTCTTCTTCGGAGCTGTAAGTAATGCTGTTGGTTTCTTCCGCCGCTGCGGAAGAAAGCCCTGCCCCTGCATCTGCAAATGCGGATACAGGGAGGATGGAGAGCATCATACTGAGCGCCAGTATCATGCTCACGATGCGTTTTTTCATGATATCCTCTCCTTTGTCGGTTGATTTGTCCGGCTATACCCCCAAATGGAACAGTCGGAACGGACAAAACGCCAAGTTGAGTATAGCACCAAAATTCAAGGAAATAAAGCGCTTTTGCGGGCAGCACCTGCCAAAAAATGGCGCAAATTTATGGGCACAATCACGATACGGGGGGGTATGCTTTTCTCCCATAAAAAAGCAGTTCCGAAACGCCCGCAGGCGTTTCGGAACTGCAATACAAAATATTCTTTCCGCTCTTTATGCCCAAAGCAACACAGCGGGCATTCAAAACCGTTTTACTTGCCCGCCAGCAGCACCGCCAGCACGGCTTTCTGGACGTGGAGGCGGTTTTCCGCTTCGTCAAAGATCTCGTCCGCGTGCTGCTCGAACAGGGCGGTGGAGATCTCCTCGCCCCGGTGGGCGGGCAGACAGTGCAGCACCAGCGCGTTGGGCTTTGCGTTCTCCAGCAGCCGTCCGGTGAGCTGGAAGCCCACAAAATCCCGCAGACGCTGCTCGCTCTCGGCAGTGCCGGGGGCGGTGGTGTTCCATGCGGCGGTAGCTACGATGTCCGCGTCCCGCAAGCCCTCGGCGGGGTCGGTGGTCAGGTGGAAGGCATTGCCGTATTTGTGGGCAAACAGCAGCACATCCGCTGCCGGGCGGTAGCCCCGGGGGCAGACACAGGATACCTGCATTCCCGCCAGAAGGCCGCCCACGATCAGGCTGTTGGCCATGTTGCTGCCGTCACCCACAAAGCAGAGCTTCAGCCCTGCCAGCGTGCCCCGGCGCTCCCGGATGGTCATCAGGTCTGCCAGCACCTGACAGGGGTGGGCGTAGTCGGTCAGGCCGTTGATCACCGGAATGCCGGAAAGCTCTGCCAGTTCCTCCAAGTCCCGCTGGCGGTAGGTGCGCCAGACGGCGCAGTCGTAGTAGCGCCCCAGCACCCGGGCGGTGTCCCGCAAAGGTTCGCCCCGCCCGGCCTGCAATTCGGCGGTGTTCATGTAGTTGCCAAGACCGCCCATCTGGTACACGCCCACCTCAAAGCTGGTGCGGGTGCGGGTGGACGCCTTGGAAAACAGCAGCGCCACGCTTTTGCCCGCCAGCAGCGGTTCGGTGCGGCCTGCCTTGCAGTCCGCTTTCAGCTGGTCTGCCACATCCAGAATGTGGGTCAGCTCGGCGGGGGAAAGGTCGCTCATTTTCAGCAGATTTTTCATGCCTGCTCCTTCGGAGCCGTCGGCTCCATGCTGCCCAGCACCTCGGCCAGTACCTCCAGCGCCATGTCTACCTCGTGCTCCGAGACGTTCAGCGGCGGCAGCAGACGCAGCCGGGTCTTGGCGGTAAGCACCAGCAAGCCCTTTTCGCGGCAGGCGGCCAGCACATCCGCAGCCTGCACATCAAAGAACTCGATGCCCACCATCAGGCCGATGCCGGAGATATTTTTGACATGGGGCAGCTTTGCCAGACCGGCGCGCAGCTGTACGGCGCGCTCGCTGACCTGTGCAAGGAAACTCTGGTCCAGACGGTCCACCACCACGTTGGCACCGGCGCATACCACCGGGTTGCCGCCAAAGGTGGAGCCGTGGGTGCCGGGGCCCATGCCCTCGGCTACCTTTTCATTCATCAGCACTGCGCCGATGGGCAGACCGCCGCCCAGCCCCTTGGCAAGGGTGACGATATCCGGCTTGAGGTTATAGTGCTCGCAGCACAGGAAGGTGCCGGTGCGGCCTACGCCGGTCTGCACCTCGTCCACGATGAGCACAAGGTCTTTTTCGTCGCACAAAGCGCGCACGGCCTGTACATAGTCCGGGTCCAGCGCCATCACGCCGCCCTCGCCCTGAATCAGCTCCATCATCACGGCGCAGGTGTGACGGTCTACCAGCTCCCGCAGGGCCTCGATATCCCCCGCCGGGACGTACTGGAAGCCCTCGTTGAAGGGGCCGAAGTAGTTGTGGAACA
>OGHA01001186.1_pt1 | contig 11653 bp, 9 predicted proteins | sample 1571361 | NCBI WGS metagenome assembly OGHA01 (sample SAMEA2581970, study PRJEB24529) | metagenome | biome: Human gut stool | place: China | collected 2011 | reverse complement strand
GCCCTTCGCTTGGGTGCCCCTGTTCAACGATCACACCGCCGTCCATGAAGACGACGTGGTCGGCCACTTCGCGGGCAAAGCCGATTTCGTGTGTCACTACAACCATCGTCATGCCTTCGTCAGCAAGGCTCTTCATCACGGCGAGCACTTCGCCAACGAGTTCGGGGTCAAGCGCCGAGGTGGGTTCGTCAAATAAGATGGCTTTGGGATCCATCGCCAACGCTCGGGCGATGCCCACACGCTGTTGCTGACCGCCCGACAGACGCACGGGATAGTCGTCGGCCTTGGCTGCGAGTCCCACACGCGTGAGCGTTTCGATGGCCTTCTTGCGAGCCGCTTCCTTGTCCTTGCCGCTCACAACCATCTGGCCGAGCATGACGTTTTCGAGCACCGTCTTGTGCGGCCACAGGTTAAAGCGCTGAAACACCATGCCGAGATGTTCGCGCAGCTTGTTGATGTTGGTGCGGCGGCTCGTGACTTCGATGCCGTCGACCGTGATCGTGCCCTTGTCGGGGTCTTCCAGTGCGTTGATGCAGCGCAGCATCGTGGATTTGCCCGAACCCGACGGGCCCAGAATCACCACTTTTTCGCCGCGGTGTACATCAAGGTCGATGCCCTTGAGAACCTCCAGATCGCCGAAATGCTTGTGCAACCCGCGGATGCTGATCATGACGTCTTTGTTGCTCATTTGTCGTCTCCCTTGCCCAGGCGCTTTTCAAGCATTTTGAGGATCCAAGCCGAGCGTTGCCACCCAGTACATCAAGGAAATAGTGAGATAGGGCTCCCAGTAGCGCGCCGAGGCGCCCGCGACGGTGCGTGCGGCGTAGGCGAGTTCGGTAAGACCGATGGCCGACACCAGAGAGGAGTCCTTCAAAATGGCGATGGCGTTGTTGCCCAAGGCCGGCAGCATGCGGCGGAAAGCCTGCGGCAAGATGATGTGACGCATGCACTGCCAGTAGGTCATGCCCACGGAGCGGGCCGCTTCGCTCTGGCCCTTGTCGAGCGACTGAATACCGGCGCGGAATACTTCGCTCATGTAGGCGCCGGCATTGAGCGTGATCGCAAAGAAGCCGGCGAGGAACGCACCGTAGTTGCTGCGAATTTCGCGTGCGAGGCTGCCCGAGATAATCAGACCGTCGACCGGATGAATGAACACCGGCAGCACGGCAAAGTACATCAGAAAGATCTGAACGAACAGCGGAGTGCCGCGGAAAAAACTCACCCAGATGGTGACCGGCCAGCGAACGCCGTAATAAAGAATGGATTTCCAGGGGTCGTGACGGGCTTCGGCCATGCGGGCCATGCCGAGCAGCATGCCGAGGAAAACGCCGCAGATGACGCAACCGATGGTGAGCTTGAGCGTCATGCCGATACCTTCCGCAAACAGCGGCCAGTATTCGGCTAGAACATCAAAACGAAATCCGCTCATCGTGATTTCCTTGTTGTGGGGGAATGGAAGAGACGGCACAACACTGTAAAAAAGTATTGCGCTTAAAAAATCGGCGGATATTTTACCCGATGCGGGTTCCGCCTTTTTGACCGATTCGAGCTTCTGGGCGTTATTCCTGATGCAAAACGGGCGCTTTCTTTTCAAAAAGCGCCCGTCGGGATTCGTATGGGATCGGATCAGGCCGATTTGTTACGGAATCGGAAGCTTCGGCGGCTGAGTCTTGTCGCCGAACCACTTGGCGTAGATCTTGGCGTATTCGCCGTTGGCGATGATCTTCTTCAGACCTTCGTTGACCTTGTCGCGCAGCTCTGTGTTGCCCTTGCGGAAGGCGATGCCGAAGTACTGGTCTTCAAAGGACGGATCGCGGGCCATGTTGAACTGCTTGTCGGGGTTCTGCAAGGCGTAGTACGCAAACACGCCGATGTCGCCCACGGCAGCGTCAACGCCGCCTGCGGAGAGTTCTTCGAGCACGAGCGGGGTGTTGTCAAAGCGCTTGATGTTGCTGCTTGCCTTGCCGAAAACCTTGCTGCAGGCGATGTCGCCGGCCGAGTTGGCCACCACGGCCACATTCTTTCCCTTGGGGTCGGCCACGGATTTCACCGTCAGATTCTTCTGGGTGAGGATAAGCTGGTGAGCGGCGAAGTAGGGATAGGAGAAGTCAACGGCTTCCTTGCGCTGCGGCGTGATGGTGATGCCGCTGATGATCATGTCGCGGTCTCCGTTGCGAACGGATTCAAAAATCACGCCAAAAAGCGTGTTGATGAATTCGACCTTGAAGCCCTGTTCCTTGGCGATGGCCTTGACAAGGTCAATGTCAAAGCCAACGAGTTCCTTGTTCGGAGCCTGGAATTCAAAGGGACGATATGTTGCGCCCGTGCCGACGGTGTAGGTCACGGGATCGGCGGCCGAGACCGGGCCGCAGGTAAGGACGGTTGCCGCACAGGCTGCGGCAGCAAAAATATGCTTCAGTGACATCGGGTTTGACTCCGAGGGGTGAGTAACCTATGGAATATGTGTGAGACAAGCCCGACGCACGCAAACGCGCCGCGCTTCCGCTCAACACACAATTTTGGCGCAGAAATTCGCAAAAGAAAAACGAAACCGGTTAGCGATTACTCGATAGCAGATAGGTGCCCATGGTGACGGCGCTTTCAATGACGTGTCCTTGCATGGCGGCTTCGGCTTGTGCACGCGTGAAGTTCTCCGGCAAGTCAAGCACCGTATCCAAAGCGTAAAGCTTGAAGAAATAACGGTGGCGTCCGATGGGCGGCCGCGGACCGGACCAGCCGCGTACGCCGCTGTCGTTGACGGCGACAAGGCAACCTTGCGGATAGTCGCGGATGCCTTCGGCAAAACCTGCGGTCTCGGTCGGGATGTTCACGACAAGCCAATCCAGCGAGCGGGCATTGGCTGGAACCCCAGAGAAAACGAGTTCGGGTGAGAGGTTTTCGGCCTCCTGTGTGTAGCGCATTGGAATTTCAGCTTCATGCGCGAAAGCGGGCGTCGTGAGCTTTAACATGAGTTCCTCCCAAAGGATATGCCGCTCTCAGTCTTCTACTTCTTCCGGCGCACTGCAGTCGGCAATGCGGCAGAAGTGCGTGAAGTCATAAAGCGTCTTGTCGGCGAGCTGCGAAGCGGCTACGCGCGTGGTGCTCATGAAGAGATTGTAGATGCGGCTGTCGAATTCCTTGTCCCACTGCGCCATCAAGGCCTTGATCTCTTTTCGCTTTAAGTTTTCACCCACGCCGCACAAATCCTTGGGAAAGAGGGGGTAGCCGCAGATCTCGGCCCAGCGGCTCATTTCGTATTCGCGCAGATAGATGAGCGGGCGAATCACGGTGTTGTGACCATCGTCGCTTTTGAGCACCGGGGGCATCGCCTTGATTCGGCCGCCGTAGAACATATTAAGAAGCAACGTGGAGACAACGTCGTCCATCTGATGGCCCAGCGCAATCTTGGTGCAGCCGAGTTCTTTTGCGACGCGATAGAGGATGCCGCGGCGCAGACGGGCGCACAGCGAACAGACGTTTTTGCCCGACGGGATGAGCTTTTGCGTGATCGAGTAGGTGTTCTGATTTTCGATGTGATAAGCCACGCCCTTTTCCTTGAGCCAGGCTTCGAGCAGGTGCGTGGGACTGCCCGGAATATGTTGGTTGACGTGCACAGCGATGATGTCAAAGTGCACCGGAGCACGAGCCTTGAGTTTCAAAAGCGCATCAAGCAGCACGTAGCTGTCCTTTCCGCCGCTCATGGCAACGGCGATTTTGTCGCCGTCTTTGATCATGCCGTAGTCGGTGCAGGCCATTGCGCACAGGCGCACGATGCGTTTTTCGAGTTTTCGCATCGAAACGGAGGCTTCGATGTGCTTGCCGGGTGCGATTTCGATGAATTTGGCTTTTTCGGCGCGGCTTTTGGTCATGCGTACCGGACGCACGGGAATGTCGGAGGCGTTGTGTTCGGTCATGATCGTTGATTTCAGATTCGGCTGCGGAAGGTTTCGACGGCAACGGCCTTGGCGCCGACGCAAGCGTGCAGTTTGGCGGTCTTGACGCGTGCGGCGGCAACGCGTTTGTCGGCGAGGATGCGATCGAGAAGTCGGTCGCCGAAGGTTTCCTGCAAACGGATGTGTCCTTCGGAAACCGTTTCGGTCACGATTTGCGACAAGACGGAGTAGCTGTAGACCTCGTCAAGATTGTCGCCCGTGGCCGTGCTGTATTCAAACGGTACCCAGGCTTCAATGGTGACGAGCACGGGCTGTGTGCGGCCGTGTTCTTCGGCGTGCGCGCCGATTTCCATGTCTACCTGCAAATCCTCAAGAACGATGCGGCGGCAGGTCAGAGTCAATGTTTCAAATAAGGAGGACATTCGGATGATTTCGCAAAGGAGTCGGCGCAGACGGGAAGAAGCCGCGGGAGGCTTTACAATGCGCCAATGCGCTGGATTTTAGTTATTTTGGTTTGCATCATGGTCTTGATGACCTGTGTGCCTTGGCTTTCGCGGTTCGGTCTCGGCCGATTGCCCGGAGATATCAACTTCCGGGTGTTCGGTCGCCGCATCAGCATTCCGCTTGCCAGTACGCTGCTGATCTTTCTTCTGTTCTTCCTGATCGGGAAGTTTCTCTAGAAAATCGGACGTTTGCGATTGGCAATTTCAATGAGGTTGCCGTCGGGGTCGCGCACATAAATCGACAAAAGATTCCCCGTGGCACCGGTGCGTTCTACCGGTCCCAATTCCACCGCAATGCCGTGAGCCTTGAAGTGACCGGCCAAGGCCGCCACCGGAACGGTGCTCAAAAAACATAGATCGGCGCTGCCGGGCGTCGGATAAAGTGCGTGCGGCGCAACTTCGTTTCCCTTGATGTGCAGATTGATTTTTTGGTCACCAAAGCGAATGGCCTTGCGGTTGTCGCCAAAGGTAACTTCTTCACAGCCCAGAACGCCGCAGTAAAAGTCGATCGTTTTTTGGACATCGGCTACCGTCAGAACCAAATGGTCGAGTGAAGCAAGAAAGGGCATCGAAAAATTCCTCAGAGGCTATGGCAAAGCGCAGACTTTACCGCAGCTAGGCGGGCTTGCCGCACGGCCTGCGCCACGTTTTTACCTTGTGCTTGACGCGCAGCGGCTCCCGCATCTGTTTCAATAAATGCTCGAGCGGCCAAACGAAGGTCTGCAAAATCGATCTGCGGGTCAAACGCCGCGCAAGTTGCCAGAAAAGACTCGAATCGAGACGGACGGCGCAAGACATCGGCAGCTTCCAGAAAAGTGACGTAATCGCCGGCTTCATGCAGAGTGAAAAGCGTATGGTGCAACCGGCAAAAGATCTCGCACAGCGAAATCGTGTCGGCATCAACGCGAAGCGCCTGCAAACGCTGTCGCAGTTTGACCGGGTCGTCGAATTCGGCAAAAAGAAGCGCCGTGCGTTGAGCGGTATCGAGCTTGCGTTGAGCGGCGCGCAGCAGTGCTTCACGAACACGGCCGGTGACGGAGATGTCGGCAAAAATTCGATTCCAGACACCGCACTCTTCCAACACCTCGATCATGCGCACCGGATTGACTTCGGCAAGTCCTCTGCGCAACTCCTGCCAGGTGCGTTCGGGCACCAGGGCGTCAACTTCTCCGCAATCCACCATTTGCCGGCAAAGCGCAAGCGTTTCGGGGGCAACAGCAAAGTCGGGAAACCGTGCGGCAAAGCGGGCCAGACGCAGGATGCGCACGGGGTCTTCGCAAAATGCTTCCGAGACGTGTCTTAACACGCGGGATTTGATGTCGGCCTGACCGCCCCACGGATCAATGATGTTGCCCTTGTTGTCTTCGGCCATGGCGTTGATCGTAAGATCGCGTCGACGCAGGTCTTCTTCGAGCGTCACGTCCGGCGCCGTGTAAAACGTAAAACCGTGATAGCCCTTGGCGGTTTTGCGTTCGGTGCGCGCCAGAGCATATTCCTCGTGCGTACTCGGATGTAAAAAGACGGGGAAATCGGCGCCCACCGGTATGAAACCGCGTGCGAGCATCGCTTCGGGGGTGGCGCCTGTCACCACCCAGTCGATGTCGCCCGTAGGAGCGTCGAGGCCTTGTTCCCGCAAGAGGCGGTCGCGAACGCATCCGCCGACCTTAAAGACGTGCAAGCTCATGATGCATCCTTTGCCGTTTTGGCTTTACGATCGGTACGCGCTTTGTGTTCGGCAAGAAACGCTTTGAGAGCAATGCCCGTCGGGGTTTTCTTCCGGGCAATGGCAGCGGGTTCTCCCTCGCCGGTTACCTTGCCGCCTTCGGGGCCGCCTTCCGGACCGAGATCAATCACCCAGTCGGCTTCCGCAATGACGTCAAGATTGTGCTCAATCACCACCACGGTGTTTCCGGCTTCAACGAGCTTATGCAGCACATTGATGAGCTTTTCGACGTCGGCCATGTGAAGGCCCACGGTGGGCTCGTCAAGGATGTAGAACGTGTGCGCGGTTCGGCGCGTGCGCATCTGGCTGTAGGCCTTGGAAAGCTCTGTGACAAGCTTGATGCGTTGGGCCTCGCCCCCGGAGAGCGTTGACGAAGGCTGACCGAGGCGAAGGTAGCCGAGCCCCACGGCGCGCAGCAGTTCAAGGGGCTTGGCGATCTTGGGACGATTGGCAAAAAGTTCGAGCGCGTCGTCAACGCTCAGATTCAATACTTCGCCGATGCTCTTTCCCATCCATTTGACAGCGAGCGTTTCTTCGTCAAAACGCATGCCGCCGCACGCTTCGCACGGCATCTTGACGTTGGGCAGAAAGCTCATCTCGACGCTCACCTGTCCCTGGCCTTCGCAGATCGGACAGCGGCCTTCGGGCGTGTTGAAGGAAAAGCGGGTCGGCTGGTAGCCTCGCGCTTGTGCTTCAGGCGTCTGTGCGTAAAGATCTCGGATGTGGTTGAAGAACGACACGTAGGTTGCCGGACACGATCGCGGCGTCTTTCCGATCGGGGTTTGATCGACTTCCAGCACACGTCCCAAAGGAGCGTCTTCGTCCCATTCGATCGCATCGCACCCACGAAGCTTGGATGAAGAGGATTCCAGTCGCGCCTGCAACGACGTACGCAACACATCGCGCACGAGCGTCGATTTGCCCGATCCCGAGACACCTGTGACGGCCACCAGACGGCCGAGCGGGAACTCGACCGTGATGTTTTTGAGGTTGTGAAGCGAGGCGTTGCGCACTGTCAGACGCGGTGTAGCGTCGTCGACCGGATGCTTTGCTTTGCCTGTGTGCGCGAGCGGCTCACGCAGCATACGGCCGGTGACGCTCTTTTCGTTGGCGCAGACATCTTCGAGTGAGCCTTCGACAATGAGTTCGCCGCCGCGGCTGCCCGCACCCGGACCGATGTCGACCACATGATCGGCGCGTCGGATGAGCTCCTCGTCATGTTCGACAACAATGACCGTGTTGCCCTTGTTTTTGAGTTCCGTGAGCATGTCCACAAGACGCGCGTTGTCTCGGGCGTGCAGGCCGATCGTGGGTTCGTCAAGCACATAGCAGACGCCTTGGAGCGTGCTGCCGATCTGAGCGGCCAGACGAATGCGCTGCGCTTCTCCGCCCGACAATGAGGGCGCATCGCGATCTAGACTCAGGTAGCCCAAACCCACCTTCTGCAGGAATTCCAGACGAGAAATGATTTCCTTGACGGCGTCACCGCCGATGGCTTTGTCTCGCCCCTTGAGCCTGATTGCGCGCATTGTTTCGAGCGCTTCGTCGACTGACATTGCCGTGGTGTCGCCGATTGAGCGGCCGTCGAACTTCACGGCAAGCGCAACGGGATTCTATTGAACGCAGTCCCAGAACGGACAATCGGCAGCCGAGAGCGCTTCTTCATCATCGGCAAGAGCCTGATCCTCCTCGGCGTTGATGCCGACGCGGCCCGTGCCGGTGCATTGCGGACACCAGCCCATCTTGTTGTTGTAGGAAAACAGACGCGGATCGGGCTCCGGAAAACTGACGGCGCACACCGGGCAGGCTCGCTTGGTGGACAAGATTTCCACGGTGCCTTCTTCGGATTCAGACAGATCGCCGGAATTTGGGAGCGCCTTGCGACCGCTTGCCACGCACACCAGCCCGTGACCGTGGAAGAGCGCTTCAGTGAGCGCCTGATGAATCTTTTCCTCGGTTTGCGGCTCAACCTTAAACGTGCCGGTCGGCACTTCAAGGGTGTGCTCTTTGTAGCGCGACAGCAGCGGGAAGGGTGAAGTGGGTTCCCATTTGCCGTCAACGCGGATTTGATGGGCGTTGAGCTTTGAGTGCGCCCACTGTGCGACTTCCTGGTAGGTGCCTTTTCGAGCTACGACGACAGGTGCCATCAAAGTGACGCGCTGACCGCGGTAGGTCTTCATGACGTGCGCGAGGATTTGCTCCTGCGTCTGTTCGCGTACAAGCGAACCGCACTTCGGGCAATACTGCGTGCCGAGTTTGACGTAAAGCAAGCGCAGGAAATGCTGGATTTCGGTGATCGTTGCCACCGTTGACTTGCGGCCTCCTCGGCTTGTGCGCTGTTCGATTGCCACCGTGGGAGCAATGCCCGTGATGCTTTCGACATCGGCCTTGGGCGGCGGCTGCGTGATGGAGCGCGCGTAGGCGTTGAGGCTTTCGAGATAACGCCGCTGACCTTCGGAGAAGACGATGCCGAAGGCAAGCGTTGATTTGCCCGAGCCCGAGACGCCGGTCACGGCGGTCAGACGCCGCTTCGGAATCACGACGTCAATGTTCTTGAGGTTGTGTTCACGTGCTCCGAAAATTCCCAGGTCGCCTTGACGCGCGCCGCGCCAGATGCTTTGCAGCGATCGCCCCGGGATTGTGCGGCCGCGGGTGTGCGGCTGGGCGAAAAGTCCTGTCATCGGCACGCTTTCTTCGCCGATCATTTTGTCGTAGGCGGCCAGCGCCTGTCCCGTGTAGCTTCGGGAGTTGCAGCGAAGATCTTCGGGGGTGGCGGTCGCCACGATCTGTCCTCCCTCGTCGCCGCCTTCGGGACCGAGGTCGATCACCCAGTCGGCGGCGGAAATCACGTCGAGGTTATGTTCGATCACCAGCACGGTCTGACCGTTGAGCACCAGACGACGGAAGACTTTCAGAAGCTTGCGGATGTCGTCGAAGTGAAGCCCCGTGGTGGGTTCGTCAAATATGTAGAGATGCCGTTTGGAGGCGTAGCCCGATTCAGTTTCAGCGAGAATCTGCGCAAGCTTCAGGCGCTGCGCTTCGCCGCCCGAGAGGGTGGAAAGCGGCTGACCGAGTTTGACGTAATCGAGACCGACATCAATGAGACTTTGAAGCGTGCGTTCGATTGAACGTTCGCCGAGGAAATAGTCGAAGGCTTGTTGCACGGTCATCTCGAGTACATCGGCGATGCTGGCTTCGCCGCGGCCGAGATAGTTAAGCTTCACTTCCAGCGTTTCAGCGCGGTAGCGGGTGCCGTTGCAGTCTGGGCAACGTAAGAGGACGTCGCTTAAAAACTGCATTTCAACGCGCTCGAAACCTGCACCCTGACAGGTGGGGCAGCGGCCCGTTCCCGAGTTAAAGCTGAAGGTGCCCGCGGTATATCCTCGCTCGTGAGCCTGTTGCGTGTTGGCAAAAAGGTAGCGGATGTCGGTAAAGACGCCGCAATAGGAGGCCGGATTTCCGCGGCTCGTTTTACCGATTTCGGATTGGCTCACGTACACGGCTTCGCCTACCGGACAGGTGCTTTCAACGGACGCGAAAACGTCCGGCGGATTGTCTTTGTTGTTCTTGTTCAGGAATTCGACCGCAGCGAGAATGACGTCGTTGGCAAGCGTTGATTTGCCGGATCCCGAAACGCCGGTGAGCGCCGTGAAAGCGCCGATCGGCAGATTGACGGTAATGTTTTTGAGGTTGTGTGCGTGCGCTCCCGTCACGGTCAGGAAGCCAGAAAACGCCTCTGGCCGTTTTTTGGGTTCTTCGGGCATGGTCGAGCGTTTGCCTCTGAGGTAGAGCCCGGTGAGCGAGTCAGAAGCTCGAACCGCATCGGGCGTGCCGTCGGAGACGATCGCGCCGCCGTTGGTGCCGGCGCCCGGTCCCATGTCGATGATGCGGTCGGCGGCAGTCATCACCTGCGGATCGTGCTCGACCACCACCAGCGTGTTGCCGCCCTCCTTGAGTCCGGTCATGATGCTGTTGACTCGGTCCATGTCGCGCGGATGCAGACCTACGGACGGTTCGTCCAGCACAAAGAGTGTGTCGGTGAGGTTGGTGCCGAGCGCCGTTGTGAGGTTGACGCGCTGCACTTCGCCGCCCGAAAGCGTGCGGCTTTGGCGTCCCAATGTCAGGTAGCCCACGCCGACGTCAATGAGGTATGTGAGCCGCGTGCGAATTTCTTCGGCCACCAGTCGCGCCGCTTCGTCGCGGGTCTCTTGCAGCAGCGCGTCGAAAAAGCGCTTGATGTCTTCGATCGGCAAGTTCATCAGATCGGGCATGGCAAGCCCGGGCAGCGACTCGAAATTTTCGAGAGCCGCTTTACCCAAGCCGCGCGGGCGGAAGCGCTTGTAGAGTCCTTTCTTTGGCAACACAGCGGCGTCGGACGCCTCGCGCGATCCCAGACGCCACAACAGACTTTCACCGATGAGGCGTGCGCCTCGGCAGTCAGGGCACAACGCGTAGCCGCGGTAGTTGGCTAGCTGCACGCGCACGTGCATCTTGTAGCTTTTCGATTCGAGCATATCGAAATAAGCTTTGATGCCGTACCAATGTGTGCGCCAGTTTTTGCCGTTGTATTCCTTGTCGCCGTGGATGACCCAGTTCTTTTGCTCGGCTGTGAGTTTCTGCCAGGGGACGTCAAGCGGCACGCCGCGCTTGGGTGCCCATTTTTCAAGGTCCCGCTGGCATTCCGATCCAGTGGCGGTGCGCCAGGGCTTGATGGCGCCTTGTGCTAGCGTGAGCGTTTCGTCGGGAATCACCAGCGAGTAGTCGATGCCGATCACGCGGCCGAAGCCGCGGCAGGTGGGACATGCGCCGATGGCCGAGTTAAAGGAAAAGCGCGACGGCGTGGGCGCGGCGTAATGCTGCAGGCAGACCGGACAAGTGAGGTCTGTCACCCAGCGGCGCTTGGTAAGGGTGCCGTCTTCGGTTTGTGCGTACACGCACAGAACGCGCTCTTTTCCGAGCTGGAGCGACTTTTCCACGGCTTCGACCGCGCGCGATTGCGTCAGGCGTGAGGCGCGCACGCGATCGGCCGCTACCCACAGTCGCTTGCTTTTGTTTTCAATTGATTCCTCTTCGAGGATATGCGTGAAGCCTTGTGCGGAAAGGCCGCCCAGCACCACGTCCCGTTCGAGATTTTTGGGAACCAGAACCGCAAAGCAGATGCTCAGACGTGCCTGAGGTTGCGTTTGGGCCCACGCCACGATTTCTTCGGCAATGTCGCCTGCGCTGCGCGCCTTGACCGGTTCTCCGCACTGACCGCAGAACAGAGCAGCGCTTCGCGCGAAGATGAGCTTGAGGCAGTCGTTGATTTCCGTCATCGTGCCCACGGTCGAGCGCGACGTTTTGACGCTGTTGGACTGATTGATGGCGATGGACGGAGGTACGCCGTCGATTTTGTCGACCTGAGGACGATCGCAGCGCTCCAGAAATTGCCGGGCGTAAGCGCTGAACGTTTCGACGTAGCGGCGCTGCCCTTCGGCGTAGAGCGTGTCGTAGGCAAGCGAGCTTTTGCCAGACCCCGACGGGCCGGTGATGAC
>OGHA01001167.1_pt1 | contig 11819 bp, 9 predicted proteins | sample 1571361 | NCBI WGS metagenome assembly OGHA01 (sample SAMEA2581970, study PRJEB24529) | metagenome | biome: Human gut stool | place: China | collected 2011 | reverse complement strand
TGGCCAATGTGGCGGATGTGAAGAGCCTTGTCATCCACCCGGCCTCCACCACCCACAGCCAGCTGACCGATGCCGAGCTGGCCGAGCAGCAGATCTATCAGAACACCATCCGCCTGTCCATCGGCACTGAGCACATCGATGACATCCTTGCCGATCTGGAAGCCGGCTTCGCAGCCGTCCGCGGCAAGTAAGCAGCGACTCTCTTTCCCGCGAAGGAATGTGATCTTCCTTTTATTCCTGTCCAAGCCTCCATAAGTGTGCGATAAGACCCCCGGCTGCCCGCCGGGGGTCTTGTCATCATAAAAAAAGTGGTTCAGAAACGCCTGTGGGCGTTTCTGAACCACAAATTATACTACCGTTTTTCCGATTAGCGGCCGATCAGCAGGTCGCGGCGGCAGCGCAGACCCACAGAGAGGGTAGCGCTGCTGCCCAGATGCCGCAGGGTGACGCGGGTGCCGGACTTCTGTCCCTCGCACAGCAGCGAGAGGTTCAGGGTGGTGGTGTTCTTCTCGGTCACCAGCACCAGCGTTTTCACGCCGTTGGCCTGCAAAGTCTGCATATCCTCGATGGTGGTGCGGAAGGTGGCCACCTCGGCGGGGACGTCCAGCGTCAGCACGCCGTCCTTCTGGCGGGCGGTGTACAGCAGTTGCTTGCCCAGCAGACCCTTGACGGTGTAGCGCGCCTCGGTTTTGGCGGTGTCGGCCAGCTCGTCGCTGGAGATCAGCATGATGTTGCCCTGAATGGGGTTGCCCTCCGGGGCACCGTAGCCAGCGTAGCTGGGGTCTTTTTCGCCCACGGCAACATCACCGCTGTGCAGTGCAATGTCGCCCTGCACCATCTGCTCCTGCGGGGGCAGATAGCCCTCCACGCAGGTGGAATCCACCTCGGCGGCAAAAGCGCCCACGCTCAGCATGGCAGCGGCACACACCGCCACAGCAGCACAGCTCAGGGTACGGACAAACTTTTTGTTCAGCAGCTTCATAGGAAAAATACCTCCTGAAAACGGCAGCCGCAGGGACTGCCTTTGTTTTTTGGCATCATAATCGTTTTTTAAACCATGGTTCAGCTGCGGCGCATCCACAATGGAAAACCGCCGTATCTGCTTTGTAAACGGATACGGCGGCCGGATTATTGCAAAAGATTCAAAATTTTTTATTTTCAGGGATTTTCTGGTTTGTTTTCGGTATCATCGCGGTTGAGGATATCCATGAACTCCTCGCCGGTGATGGTCTCCTTCTGGTACAGGTACTGTGCCAGTTCGTCCAGTTTGGCGCGGTTCTCGGTCAGGATGCGGATGGCCTTTTCGTGCTGGGTCTTGACCAGCTCTACCACCTTTCGGTCAATTTCGCACTGGGTCTGGGCACTGCAGGCCAGCGAGGTATCGCCGCCCAGATATTGGTTGTTCACGGTTTCCAGCGCCACCATGTCAAATTCATCGCTCATGCCGTAGCGGGTCAACATGGCGCGGGCAAGCTTGGTGGCCTGCTCGATATCGTTGGACGCGCCGGTGGTGATGGAGTTGAAGGCCACCTCCTCGGCGGCGCGGCCGCCGGTCAGGGTAGCGATCTTGTTTTCCAGCTCGGCTTTGTTCATCAGGTAGTGGTTGCCCTCGTCCACCTGCATGGTGTAGCCCAGTGCACCGGAGGTGCGGGGGATGATGGTAATCTTCTGCACCGGGGCAGAGTTGGACTGCTTGGCCGCCACAAGGGCGTGGCCGATCTCGTGGTAGGCAACGATGCACTTTTCATGGTCGGTCAGGATGGAGTTCTTCTTCTGGTAACCGGCAATGACCACCTCGATGCTCTCCTCAAGGTCGGGTTGGGTCACGCTCTTGCGCCCTGCCCGCACGGCACGCAGGGCGGCTTCGTTCACGATGTTGGCCAGCTCTGCGCCGGAAGCACCGGAGGCCATGCGTGCCACGGTGTTGAAGTCCACGCCCGGGGCAATCTTCACCTTTTTGGCGTGTACCTTCAAAATCTCCTCGCGGCCCTTCAGGTCGGGCAGTTCCACGGGTACACGGCGGTCAAACCGGCCGGGACGGGTCAGGGCAGGGTCAAGGGAATCCGGGCGGTTGGTGGCTGCCAGAATAATGACGCCGGTGTTGCCCTCAAAGCCGTCCATCTCGGTAAGCAGCTGGTTCAGGGTCTGCTCGCGCTCGTCGTTGCCGCCAAACTGGCCGCTGTTGCGCTTCTGGCCGATGGCGTCGATTTCATCAATGAACACGATGCAGGGTGCTTTTTCTTTGGCCTGCTTGAACAGGTCACGCACCTTGGAGGCACCCATGCCCACGAACATCTCCACGAACTCCGAGCCGGAGATGGAGAAGAAGGGCACGTTGGATTCACCTGCTACGGCCTTGGCCAGCATGGTCTTGCCGGTGCCCGGAGGGCCTACCAGCAGAATGCCCTTGGGCATGGAAGCGCCGATCTCCTCGTACTTCTTGGGGTCGTGCAGATAATTGACGATCTCCTGCAGGTTCTCCTTGGCCTCGTCCTCACCGGCAACGTCCGCAAAGCGGATGCCGTGGGTGGACTGCACATACACCTTTGCATTGGACTTGCCCGCGCCGCCGAACATCATAGAACCCGGGCCGCCGCCTGCCTTTTCCATCAGCTTTTTGTTCATCTGGTTGCCGATGAAGCTGAACAGCAGGATGGGCAGCACGAACCACAGCAGAAAGCTGAGCACCGGCGAACCCTGCTCCACGATCTCGCTGGAGAATTGCGCACCTGCGTCGTACAGACGCTCGGTCAGACCGGGGTCGTTCATCAGGCCGGTCTTGTAGATCTGCTTGTTGTCCTTATCCGTAAAAATGATCTGGTTGGACTGGATATCTACCTTGCCGATATTCTCCTGCTCGGTCATGCTCATAAAGGTGCCGTAGTCTACCTCCTGCACCTGACGCTCGGCCAGCCATGGCATGACCACAAGGTTGATGACCAGCAGCACCAGCAGCACGATGGCATAGTAGATAGCCAACGGCTTTTTGGATGGCTTGACTTCTTTCATGGGATGTTCCTCCTTCTATATAAAGTGGGCTTCCACCCGTTTGCTGCATCCAGTATACCACACCTTTCCGCCCGGCGACAGCGCAGCGAGGGCAACTTTGCAAAAACTTAGCAGTTTCTTAACAAAGAGGGCTAAAGCCGCTCAGTTACCATATTATAGGTGCGCAAAGGGCTTGCCGTATGAGGGCGCAGGAAAGTGGTAACCTCAATTTTACATGATTTTCCCTATGGTATTGTGAAATGCTTTCATCTTTATCCTGAACGAAACTTCTTGACACTTTTTGGCAGGCGTGCTAAAATTATCTCACTTTCAACAAAGTGCAAATGCGTTGACGGGGATAAAACGATCTTTCTTCTGCGTGCAGAGAGCCGCCGGGTGGTGCAAGGCGGGTGCAGAGAACTTCGGATACTGGCCCCTGAGCGGCAGAACTGAACGGACAAGTAGGTTCTGACGGACGCCCACCGTTACAGGGGCAGCGATTCGCCGTTTTGGCCGATCGTGCAAAGTGGCTGTACCTGACCGTGCAGCAAGGAGAGTGGTACCACGGGTGCCCTGTAAAAGCAATTTACAGGCTCTCGTCTCTCAAGGTTTTCGCCTTGAAAGACGGGAGCCTTTTTGTATGCGGATACCCCTTCAGGCATCGCTACGCGATGCCAGATTCCCCCTTTTGTCACCTACGGTGACATCTTCCCCCGGAGCGGGGGAAGTCGGCCCTCTCGGGGACGCCTTTGGGCAATACCGCAAACTTTACCGCATTCCGGAAAGCCGTCCCCTTGGGGAAGGTGGATGCGAGTGAAACGAGCAGACGGAAGGGGCGCATTTTTATGCACCACAACATCAGGAGGACAACAGGATGATGGACGCTACCAAATACGCACCGGGGTACTACCCGGTACCCGCCGGTTATGACAGCTGGGTAAAAAAAGACCATATTGAAAAGGCTCCCGCATGGTGCAGCGTGGATCTGCGGGACGGCAATCAGGCGCTGATCGTGCCCATGAGCCTTGCAGAAAAGCTGGAATTCTTCCAGATGCTGGTGAAGATCGGTTTCAAGGAGATCGAGGTGGGCTTCCCCGCCGCCAGCGAGACCGAGTACGAGTTCCTGCGCACCCTGATCGAAAAGGACATGATCCCCGCCGACGTCACCGTGCAGGTGCTGACCCAGTGCCGCGACCACATCATCCGCCGCACCTTCGAGGCGGTCAAGGGCGCACCCCGGGCGGTGATCCACTTCTACAACTCCACCTCTGTGGCGCAGCGGGAGCAGGTGTTCCACAAGTCCAAAGAGGAGATCAAGCAGATCGCCGTGGACGGTGCAAAGCTGGTCAAGCAGCTCAGCGAGGAGTACGAGGGCAACTTCCTGTTTGAGTACAGCCCCGAAAGCTTTACCGGTACCGAGGTGGATTACGCCGTAGAGGTGTGCAACGCCGTGCTGGATATCATGCAGCCCACCCCGGAGCGCCCCATGATCATCAACCTGCCGGTGACCGTGGAGATGAGCATGCCCCATGTGTACGCCAACCAGATCGAGTATTGCGACAAGCACCTGAAGTACCGCGACAGCGTGATCATCTCCACCCACCCCCACAACGACCGCGGCACCGGCGTAGCCTGCGCAGAGCTGGCAGTGCTGGCGGGCGCACAGCGCGTGGAGTGCTGCCTGTTCGGCAACGGCGAGCGCACCGGCAATGTGGACGCCGTAACGCTGGCGATGAATATGTACAGCCACGGCGTAGACCCCAAGCTGGACTTCTCGGATATGCCCGCCATCTGCGCCACCTACGAGCGGGTGACCCGGATGCACATCTACGAGCGCACCCCCTACGCCGGGCAGCTGGTGTTTGCGGCCTTCTCCGGCAGCCATCAGGACGCCATTGCAAAGGGCATGGCCTACCGCAAGGAGCACGGCGAACACCGCTGGACCTGCCCCTACATCCCCATCGACCCGCACGACATCGGCCGCACCTACGACGCCGACGTCATCCGCATCAACAGCCAGAGCGGCAAGGGCGGCATCGGCTTTGTGCTGGAGCAGAACTACGGCTACAACCTGCCCCCCAAGATGCGCGAAGACCTGGGCTACAAGGTCAAGAATGTCTCCGACCACAGCCACAAGGAGCTGAGCGCTTCCGAAGTGCTCCGCATCTTCGAGGAGAGTTTCCTCAATAAAAATAAGCCGCTCTCGGTCATCGAAGCACACTTCGCTCAGGTGGACGGCATCACCGCGACCGTCACGCTGGAGCGGAACGGCCAGCGCAAGGTCGTCACCTCGGTGGGCAACGGCCGTCTGGACGCCGTAGCCAACGCCATCCAGAGCGCCACCGGCATGGACTTCCATCTGGAAAACTACTCTGAGCACAGTCTGGACGAGGGTTCCACCTCCCGCGCAGCCTCCTATGTGGGCCTTGTCTGGGGCGATAACACGGTCACATGGGGTGCCGGTACCGACACCGACATCATCGTGGCCGGTATCCGCGCCCTTGTCAGTGCGATCAACAACAAGTAAAGAACGAACCCTCTCAGGCGCAAAGCGCCTGAGAGGGTTATAAGTAAAAAGGAGAAAACTACCATGGGAATGACCCTGACGCAGAAGATCCTTGCCGCACACGCCGGACTGCCGGAGGTCAAGGCAGGCCAGCTCATCAACGCAAAGTTGGACATTGTGCTGGGCAACGATATCACCACCCCGGTGGCCATCAACGAGTTTGAGCGCGCCGGTTTCGACCGTGTGTTTGATAAAGAGCATATCGCTATCGTGCTGGACCACTTTGTACCCAACAAGGATATCAAGAGCGCTACCCAGTCCAAGCAGTGCCGGGAGTTTGCCAATAAGTACGATATCCTCAACTTCTACGATGTAGGCCAGATGGGCATTGAGCACGCCCTGCTGCCGGAAAAAGGCATCGTCACCGCCGGTGACTGCGTGATCGGCGCGGACAGTCATACCTGCACCTACGGTGCGCTGGGTGCCTTCTCCACCGGCGTAGGCTCTACCGATATGGCCGCAGGCATGGCCACCGGCATGGCATGGTTCAAGGTGCCCTCTGCCATCAAGTTCGTGCTTACCGGCAAATTCAATCCCCGGGTGTCCGGCAAAGACCTGATTTTGCACATCATCGGCATGATCGGTGTGGACGGCGCACTGTATAAGTCCATGGAGTTCACCGGCCCAGGCGTGGCAGGGCTGACTATGGACGACCGTCTGTGCATCTGCAATATGGCGATTGAAGCCGGTGCCAAGAACGGCATCTTCCCGGTGGACGAGGTGACCAAGGCTTATCTTGCAGGCCGCAGCCAGCGCCCGCCGGTGTTCTACGAGGCCGACCCCGATGCTGTATACGAAAAGACCATCGAGATCGACCTCGGCGCACTGGAGCCCACCGTCAGCTACCCCCATCTGCCCGAGAACACCCATGTTGCCAGCGAGGGCAAGGACATCAAGATCGATCAGGTGGTCATCGGCAGCTGCACCAACGGCCGCTTGGAGGATATGGAAGCCGCCTACAACATCCTCAAGGGCAAGCACATCGCCAAGGGCGTGCGCGGCATCATCATCCCCGCCACCATGGCAGTCTATAAGAAATGCATCCTGCGTGGCTGGACCACCGCCTTTATCGATGCGGGCTGCATCGTGTCCACCCCCACCTGCGGCCCCTGTCTGGGCGGCTACATGGGCATTCTGGCAGCGGGCGAGCGCTGCGTTTCCACCACCAATCGCAACTTTGTGGGACGCATGGGTCATGTGGACAGTGAGGTCTATCTGGCCTCTCCCGCCACCGCCGCCGCCAGCGCCCTGACTGGCTATATCACCGACCCGCGCACGGTCTGACCCGAAAGGAGCATGAGCATGAACGCAAGAGGTTCTGTTTTCAAATACCCGGATAACGTGGATACCGATGTTATCATCCCGGCACGCCACCTGAACACGCAGGACGCCAAGGAACTTGCCAGCCACTGCATGGAGGATATCGACAAGGATTTTGTGAACCGGGTGCAGCCTGGTGATATCATGGTGGGCGGCTGGAACTTTGGCTGCGGCTCCTCCCGCGAGCACGCACCCCTGTGCATCAAGACCGCAGGCATCGCGGTGGTCATTGCCAAAAGCTTTGCCCGCATCTTCTACCGCAACAGCATCAACATTGGTCTGCCCATCATGGAGTGCCCGGAGGCTGTGGACGCCATCGAGGCAGGGGACACCGTTCAGGTAGACTTTGACACCGGCGTCATCACCGACGAGACCAACGGCAAGGTGTTCCACGCCGAGCCCTTCCCGCCCTTTATCCAGAACATCATCTCCGCCGGCGGCCTGATGAAGGCAATCCAGAAATAACCCCATCCCCATCCGTGAAAATGTGTTTGGAGCATAAAAGGAGTACCTCATGGAAAAAAATATTGCTGTCATCTGGGGCGATTGCTCCAGCCCGGAGATCGTAAAGCAGACCCTCCGGGTGCTGGATAAAGTGGCCGAAAAGTACGGCCATACCTTCCATTATACCGCTGCCGCCATGGGCGGCGAGGCCATTGACAAATACGGCGACCCTCTGCCCCAGCACGAGCTGGACAAGTGCCTTGCCGCCGACAGTGTGCTGCTGGGCGCGGTAGGCGGCCCCAAGTGGGAGGGCCTGCCCGGGGAGCAGCGGCCGGAAAAGGGTCTGCTGCGGCTGCGCGCCGGGATGGGGCTGTACGCCAACAACCGCCCCGCTAAGATCTGGCCGCAGCTGGCACCTGCCAGCCCCTTAAAGCCCGAGATCGTGGCACAGGGCATTGATTTTATCATCGTGCGGGAGCTAATCGGCGGCGTGTACTTCGGCCAGCACCAGACCTACACGCTGGAAAACGGCGAAAAGCAGGCCGTGGACACCATGCCCTACGCTGAGCACGAGGTCGAGCGCATTGGCCGCATCGGCTTCGAGACCGCCCGCAAGCGCCGCAAAAAGCTGTGCTGCGTGGATAAGGCCAATGTGCTGGACACCAGCCGCCTGTGGCGCACCGTGATGCACCGGCTGCAGGCCGAGTACCCGGACGTGGAGTACAGCGAGATGTTCGTGGACAACTGCGCCATGCAGATCGTGAAGAATCCCGCCCAGTTTGACGTGATCGTTACCGAGAATATGTTCGGCGACATCCTGTCGGACGAGGCTTCCATGATCACCGGTTCCATCGGAATGATCCCGTCCTCCAGCCTTGGCGATGGCACCCGGGGCCTGTATGAGCCCATCCACGGCTCCGCCCCGGACATTGCAGGCAAGGACATCGTAAACCCCACTGCCTGCATCCTGTCTGCCGCCATGATGCTGCGGTACTCTTTTGGCATGGCAGAGGAAGCCGATGCCATTGAGAACGCCGTGAGCCGTGTACTGGACAAGGGACTGCGCACCGCCGATAACATGAGCGATGGCTGCACCTGCCTTGGCTGCACCGCCATGGGCGATGCCATTCTGGCAGAGCTTTAAGCCGCAGCGCTATTTTTAATGAAACAAGCCCGGAAGGTCTACCGACTTTCCGGGCTTGAATTTTTGGCTTTAAACGGCCTCCGGCTCGCCAAGAGCCAGCACCTTCGTCAACTCGGACTGCACCTTTGCGTTGGTGGCATCGGTGACGGCCAGCACATCGGAATAGAACTTTTCCATCTCGTCACGGGTGGAGAAGGTGGCCACATACATCTGGTTGCCCATGGCACCGGACAGTGCCTCGGGGATGCGGTCCACCATGCGCATGTTGTCCTGATACTTCTGCATCAGCTGCTCGTGGCTGTAAACGAAGCTCTTGCCGTCCCGGCGGCCGACAAAGGCGCAGTAATAGTGCTCACCCACCGGCATATCGGTGCCGCCGAAAGCGATCATGTCCGCCCAGATCTTGTACACGTTGGTGGAGCGGGCAAAGTCGATCATGTCCGGGGTAAAGCCGCCGCAGGGGCGCATATTGACTTCCAGCGCCACGATCTGGCCTTTTTTGCCCATGCTGGTCTGGTCCTCGGTCATGCGGAAGAACTCGAAGTGAACAAAGCGGCTCTTCACCCCAAAGCTCTTGACGGCGGCACGGCCCGCGGCGCGGGTGTCCTCCGGCAGATCCTTGATGATGTAGTAGATGGAGTTGTCATCGTTGTTCACGATGTCCATGATGGACACGGGGCTTACGTTGCCCGCCTCAAAGATGGGGTTGCCGTGGGCGTCGATGATGGCATCGTAGCTGTTCACCTCGGCGCGGACGAACTCCTCCATGATGTAGGCCACATCCGGGTGCTCTTTCTCCTTGTAGGCCAGAAATGCTTCCAGTTCCTTGTCGGTGGAAAGGCGGTGGGTATCCGAAGCACCCACGCCGTTGTCCGGCTTGACCACCACCGGGTAGCCCACCTGCGCCACAAAGGCCTTGCAGCCTGCAAGGTCATCCACCATGTGGTAGCGGGCGGTGGCGATCCCGGCCTTCTGATAGTACTCCTTCATCTTGCTCTTGTACTTGATGCGGGGCATATCAGAGGTCTGGAAGCCGCTGGTAATGTGGAAATCGGTGCGCAGGGCGGCATCCCGTTCCAGCCAGTATTCATTGTTGGACTCCAGCCAGTCGATGCGGCCATACTTGAAGGTGAAAAAGGCCACGGCGCGGTATACCTCGTCGTAGTTTTCCAGACTGTTCACCTTGTAGTATTCGTTCAGGCTTGCCTTCAGCTCCGGCTTCAGCTCCTCGTAGGGCTGGTCGCCGATGCCCAGCACGTTCAGGCCGTTGTTCTTCAGCTCCCGGCAGAACTGCCAGTAGTTCGTGGGGAAGTTGGGGGAGATAAAAATAAAGTTCTGCATAGTATTTGTTGATTCCTCTTTCCGTTACCTCTATGATTGCAATGCCCCTGCGGGGCGGGACAGACTTTAATATTGGGAAACAACGGCGCGTCCATGGACGCGCCGTTGTGCCATTTTCACGGGATGGGTCACTGCTGGCCCAGAATGTAGGGCATATAATACGCCACCTGCTTATACCACCAGTTCCAGTCGTGGTTGACATCGTGACCCCACAGGTCTACCCAGATGGGGATATGCTTTGCTTCAAAGATGCGCTTGAGCAGCCATGTGGTGTCCGGCTGTTCCCAGTCGCCCTGACCGCAGCAGATGACCGCCTTCTGATTGCGGAACAGCTGCATATAGGGGTGATCCTCCGGGAAGTTCTTCATGTAGTCCACGGGGGAGTTCATGTACACCAGCTCGTCCATATAGTCGCCAAAGCCGTAGTGAGCAGTGTAGATGCCGCTGAGTGCCAGACAGCCGCAGAAGATATCCGGGCGGCGCAGATACAGGTTTACCGCATGGGTAGCGCCCAGACTGCACCCGAAGGCGATGATGCCGGGCAGATCGCTCCAGCCGTTGCGCTGCTGCGCCAGATGCTGAAGCATCGGGGCGGCCTCGCGGGTGATGTAGTGCAGCCACTGCTCATAGCGGCGGATGCGCCAGTAGGGGTTGCCCTGTGCGTCCGACCAGGTTTCCTGATCCATGGTGTCGATGGAAAGCACCATGATCTGCCCGGACTCGATCCACGGGGCAAGGGTGTCGGTCATGTGGAAGTTTTCAAAATCGAAGAACCGGCCGTCCTGACAGGGAATGTACAGCATCGGGCGGCCTGCGTGGCCGTAAAGCTTGCACTCCATATCCCGTCCCAGTTCCGGGCTGTACTCCTTGAAATACTGCATCTCCATGGTGTTTCCTCCTTTAGTGTGGTTATGGTGTCACCCTTCTTTTATTCTTCCACCTCATACAGCAGGGTGTGGAACACGAAGGGCAGCTGTTTTTCCCAGCTGGCTTCGCAGTGGGTGCCGCCGGGCACGATACGGCTGGTCAGGTGGATGCCCCGGGTCATCAGCTTGCCGCTCAAGTTGGAGAATTCCCGGCGGATGCCCTCGTGGTTGCCCATCTCCCGGGAGCCGTAGTCCATGTACAGCACCGTGCCGGGGGCAAGCTTTGCGCGCCCCACAAGGCCGGAAAGCTTATCCGGTGCCACCCAGATAGAGGGCGACAGCGCCGCGGCACGGCTGTAAGTATCGTTATATTGCAGCAGGGCATACAGGCTCATCAGCCCGCCCATGCTGCTGCCGCCGATAAAGGTATTTGCCCTGTCCGGCAGGGTGCGGAAATTCTGGTCGATCAAAGGCTTGAACCGGTGGATGAACCAGCTCATGGTGGCCTGTCCCTTGCCGTCAAAGTGGCCGTAGGTGGGGTCATCGAAGCGGTAGGGAGAATACTCCACCAGACGCTCGTTGTTCGCCCCGGCGTTGCACTCGATGGCCGCCACGATCAGCGGGGTGTCGGTATAGTCCAGATAATCTGCTACGCCCCAGCTTTTGCCGTAGGTGGCATCCTCGTTGAAAAACACGTTCTGCCCATCGAACATATACAGCACGGGGAACCGGCGCTCTGGCTGTGCCTCGTACATGGTGGGCAGGTAGACATACGCCCGGCGCTGTTCGGTGCCGTTGACCGCCGGGTAACTCATGCTCCATTTTTTGATCATGGTGCTTCTTTCCTCTCAAATCTTCCTGCAAAGGGCACAGGCGGCAAGCCCACGCCCTTTATAGGTAGTGTAGCACCATGCGGCGGGAATTGCAATCTTTATGCGCAAAGGGACGACGGGACGCTCCAAACGCATTTTCACGGGAGGGGTCGTGACGGGAAGCGGTATCTGCGGTGATGCAAAAGGGACTGCTGCCCCAAATGGTATGCAACAGTCCCTTAAAAAGCCGTAGGGTGACAGGCGGCTCAATATTTCTTTTCCACAGGCACGATCCAGCCCTTGGTATCGGGCAGCTTGCCCCACTGCATACCGGTCAT
>OGHA01001154.1_pt1 | contig 11942 bp, 10 predicted proteins | sample 1571361 | NCBI WGS metagenome assembly OGHA01 (sample SAMEA2581970, study PRJEB24529) | metagenome | biome: Human gut stool | place: China | collected 2011 | reverse complement strand
GCTACAGCAGCTGTGATCGCCATGGCTGCTGCAGCTGTTTACGGAAGTACGCAGGCGATGAGTCAGACACAGGAGAGCGGAAGCGGACTGCAGCTGTTTCGAGGAAAGGAGACAATCTATTGCTGGTATTCCGATGAGGCATTGTCCGGTTATATCAATGCGGCAGCAGTATCCTTCGGAGAACAGAACAGTGGAGTCCGTGTGATTCCCGTACTTACTTCTGACAGTGAATATCTGGAAGCTATCAATCAGGAGACCCTGCATTCCGATCAGATACCGGATATCTACCTGTTGAGCAGTGACTCTCTGGAAAAGGCTTATCTGGCAGGACTGGCATCGAAAGTGCCTGACACTGTGGGAATCTGCAATACAGACCATTTTTCCCAGGCGGCTCTGTCTGCGGTAACCTATGATCAGAAGCTGATCGGTTACCCGGTTTATTTTGATACCAGTGCGTTGGTATATAATGAAGATTATCTTCGAACCTGGGCAACCCAGCAGGCGGAGAAGGAACTGGCGGGAAGCAGTGAGAATGATGAACCCATAGGGGAAGGAGAAGAGATCATCGAGGAAGATTCTCTTCCGGAAGACCAGACCACGGAACAGGTGACAGCGGATGAGGCAGCGGTAAATGCGCTGGCAGAGCAGTATTTCGCGGAAGCACTTCCCTCCACAGTGGATGATCTGCTGAATATTGCAGATACCTTTGATGCACCGGAAGGTGTGGAAGGTGTCATGAAATGGGACGTGAACAATATTTTCTACAACTACTGGATCGTAGGCAACTACATGATCGTAGGCGGTGATCCCGGGGATGACAGAAATGATATTGATATCAATAATCCGGAGACCATTCAGTGTCTGGAAGTGTACAAGGCACTGAACCAGTTCTTCTTTATTGAATCCGATACGGTGACTTATGATTCTGTGATCCAGGACTTTATCGATGGCAAGACCATGTTCACCATCGGAACCACGGATGTGGTCAAACGGCTGGAAGAGGCAAAAGCGGACGGCAGCCTTGCATTTAATTACGGAATTGCCCGTATGCCGGATGTCAGCGCCGAACTGCAGAGCAGATCTTTGTCTGTTACGGGAGCGGCAGTCATCAACAGCTATTCGGAACACAAGGAACTGGCGGACTGTTTCGCAGCGTATCTGGCAGAAGGATATGCGGACGGCCTGTATGAACGCTCCGGCAAAATGCCGGCAAGTCTTCAGGCGGCAGAGAATGCAGACAACGGTGCGCTTATGATCTTTGCCGATGAGTATGCGGACAGTGTGTCATTGCCGAAGATGCTGGAGACGGGAAATTTTTGGATGCAGCTGGAAGTACTGTTTTCCAAGGTATGGAACGGTGACGACGTGACTACTCTGGTACAGCAGCTGGACGAGACCATAGCCGGACAGGTAGGTGGTACAGAGAACTAAAACCGTTACAATAAAATATGAATGAACGAACCGGTCACAGGATAGACTACTACTAAAAAGAAAAGGTGGTAGAATCCTATGATCGGTTTTTTGATTGCTTTAGTTTCCGGTGCGTTGATGAGTATCCAGGGAGTGTTCAACACCCAGGTGACGAAATCCACCGGCATCTGGACCGCCAGTGCATTTGTGCAGTTTACAGCATTGCTGGTATGTCTGGGAGCATGGCTGTGTACGGAGCGGACTTCATTCTTGAAGATAGCGCAGGTGGAGCCCAGATATATGCTTTTGGGAGGGGCCATCGGAGCCTTTATCACCTACACTGTGATCCGCAGTATGGATGCCCTGGGACCGGCCAAAGCGGTAATGCTTATTGTGGTCGCTCAGCTTGCTGTAGCATATATTATCGAACTGTTCGGATGGTTCGGTGTGGAGAAACAGCCCTGGGAGTGGCGGAAAGCCATCGGCATGGCCGTGGCGATTGTGGGTATTGTGATTTTCAAGTGGAAATGATCCAGAGCTATCCTCGTAGCGGCAATTTTGCGAATGGGTTCTGAATCGTTACCACAAATGCGAAAACGGCTTGTAAATTCCGTGTGATTCCAGTACAATGAAAGTTAACAGCATAGAGAGGCAATCCCCTGAAATTTTGTGAAGGAATCAGGAAAATGGAAAGGGGACTATGATGTTTTCGATAAGGTTTTTTAAAACAAAATATGCAGGTTTGATCGGAATGTTTTTCAGTCTGGTGATGTTCATGACCGGCTGTCAGAGGAAGGATGAGGCCATTGTGCTGATTCCATCCGGAGAAGATGTGGCGGAATTTCCCTCACTGGAAGCGGTGGAACAGGCAGCGGAGCCTGCAGGCAGCAGCGTGACAGTGCAGGAACCGGCAAAGGCTGAACCGCAGATGATATATGTCTATGTCTGCGGCGCAGTGCAGGATCCCGGAGTCGTGGAAGTGCCGGAGGGCAGCAGAGCGGAGGAAGCCCTGCGACTGGTCGGAGGTATGACAGCGGAGGCGGATCCTTTTTATGTGAATCTGGCAGAAACGGTGACGGATGGTCAGAAGCTGTATTTTCCAACGTTGGAGGAAGCGGAGACTCTGGAAGCCGAGGTAAAAGCGACGGCGGAGGGACTTGTGAATATCAACACGGCATCTGCGGAGGAATTGTGTGCGCTGCCGGGGATCGGAGCTTCCCGGGCGGCAGATATTGTGCGCTACCGGGAGCAAAACGGAGCCTTTCAGACGAAGGAAGACATTATGAAGGTATCCGGGATCAAACAGAACGCGTATGACAAATTGTGTGATAAGATCACGGTACAATGAGGGCTTATGCCGGGACCGTGAAGAGAAAAGTAAGGGATAGAGAGGTTAAGGAAAGATGGCAGGCAAGAAAGTGCTGGTAGTGGATGATGAGAAGCTGATCGTGAAGGGAATCCGTTTCAGTCTGGAACAGGACAACATGGAAGTGGATTGTGCTTATGACGGTGAGGAAGCATTGCAGATGGCGCATAACAAGGAATATGACATCATATTACTGGACGTCATGCTGCCGAAGCTGACCGGCTTTGAGGTCTGCCAGCAGATCCGCGAATTTTCCAATGTACCGGTGATCATGTTGACCGCCAAGGGTGATGACATGGATAAGATCCTGGGACTGGAATACGGCGCGGACGATTACATAACCAAGCCTTTTAACATTCTGGAAGTGAAAGCCCGGATCAAAGCTATCTTCCGCAGAATGGAGCCGAAAAAAGGAACCACAGAGAACACCGGTATTCTGGAAAGCGGCGATATGAAGCTGGATCGTGACGGCAAAAGAGCCTACATCCAGGGCAGGGAGATCGGACTGACGGCCAAGGAGTTCGAAGTGCTGGAACTTCTGATGCTGAATCCCGACAAGGTATACAGCAGGGAGAATTTGTTGAAGCTGGTATGGGGTACGGATTATCCCGGTGATGTGCGTACAGTGGATGTACATATCCGGAGACTGCGTGAGAAGATCGAGTCCAATCCCAGCGAGCCCAGATACGTGCATACCAAATGGGGCGTCGGGTACTACTTTAATAATAAGTGAGACTATGAGAACCGGCAAAGATAAGAGGAAATGATTCGCCATGCTTGCATGTAAGAATCAATTTCTCTTATCTTTGAAGGTGGCTCGAATAGAGCCACCGCCACGCAAATGAACAAAAGTAGCTGCGAAGCAGCGGAGAGCACGATTTATCGTGCGGTTTTGTGAATGGCGTGGAGAGGTTCGGAACTGAGGTTTTTATACTGTGAAAAAATGGAATAAAGAACGTTTCGCAACTATATGGGAAAAGCTGGAGAGCATGATCGCGCTTCGAAGTCTGCGGGCGAGGATCTTCCTGCTGACGCTGGTGATCGGCCTGGTGCCTTGTATTGCCATGCGCCACGGTATCGTGAGCAATTACGAGGATCTGGCGGTGGAACAGCGGACCACAGTGGTACAGAACCAGTTGATGATCCTGGCCAATCATCTGATCAGCAACAATTATTTAAGCAGCCATGGTGTCAGAGAGGACACCGGCAATTCCAGAGAAGTCATCAATGCGGAACTGGAGATGCTGTCCAATCTGTATGAAGGCCGCGTTATGATCATCAACAAGAATTTCAAGGTGGAAAAAGATACCTACGGCATCAGTGAAGGAAAGACCATCATTTCCGAGGAGGTCATCAAATGTTTTCAGGGGGAAAACATTTCCCATTATGACCCGGAGCACGGTTACATAGAAATGACCACTCCCATCATGGATACCACGGCAAACACTACGGACGAAAACGGAAAAAGGAATCCGGATGCCATCCGGGGCGTTATGCTGACCAGCATTTCCAATGACAGTATCGTAAATGCCAGGGAAGTGCTGAATCGTAAGGCGTACATTCTGGAAGTGATCATGATGGTGGCAATCCTGGCACTGGCTATCATACTGTCCAGAGCTTTGACGAGACCTTTCAACAGAGTCACACAGGCCATCAATGCGGTAAAGGAAGGCTTCAGTGATGAGACGATCTCTGTGCCAGATTATGTGGAGACCGTACATATCGTAGATGCGTTCAACCAGTTGTTGAAGCGGATGAAGGCATTGGACGATTCCCGACAGGAATTTGTGGCAAATGTGTCCCACGAGTTGAAAACACCCATGACATCCATCAAGGTATTGTCGGATTCCCTGCTAGCACAGGAAAATGTACCGGCGGAGCTGTATCGAGAATTCATGGAAGACATTGCTTCCGAGATTGACAGAGAGAACCAGATCATTACGGATCTGTTGGCACTGGTAAAAATGGATAAAAAGGTACAGGATCTGAATATTGTATCGTTGAACATCAATGATCTGACGGAACTGATCTTAAAGAGACTGCGGCCCATCGCCCGGAAGAAGGATGTGGAAGTAGTATTTGAAAGCGTCCGTCCTGTGGTGGCAGAGGTGGATGAAGTCAAGATGACCCTGATCATGACGAATCTGGTGGAGAATGCCATCAAATACAATAAGGATCATGGCTGGGTGAAGGTGATACTGGATGCGGATCATCAGTATTTTACCTTTGAAGTCAGTGATTCCGGAATCGGTATCCCGGAGGAGGCTCTGGCACATATCTGCGAGAGATTCTATCGTGTGGACAAGTCTCATTCCAGAGAGATCGGCGGAACGGGACTGGGACTGGCGATCACCAAGAGCGCCGTCCTGATGCACAAGGGATCCCTTACGGTGACGAGTACCGAGGGGCAGGGCTCCTGTTTCCTGGTGAAGATCCCGCTGACATATATCGCCTCTTAGACGGAGCTGTTGTAAGAAAGATTGTGTAGTTATGAAGAGAGTTAAAAAATATGTTTTGACCGGTATGTTTCTGATGTTACTGGCAGTCCTGACCGGCTGTGGCACGAGAGAGCCGGAGACCGGCAAAAAGATATCGGTGTATTATGTAAATACCGCAGAGACGAAGGTTGAGGTTCATGACCAGTATCTGAACACCAAGACACCGGAGGAACAGTTGGAAGAGACCATGACATTTCTCTCCACCACCCCGGAAAAGCTGGAATATAAGGCGCCTTTTGACATGGGATTTCAGGTTCTGGATTATGAAGTGGAAGACGGAAAACTTGTGATCAATGTGGATAAGGCATATTCCGAACTTTCGGTCACCACAGAAGTACTGGTGCGGGCGGCCGTTGTAAGGACACTGACGCAGCTGTCCAATGTGAAATATGTGACGATTACCGTGGAAGGCAGTCAGTTATATGACAATGCAGGGGAATTGGTAGGCTGGATGAATGCCGAGCAGTTCATCAATAATGACGGTAACGAGATCAACACCTATGAACTGGTGAAGGTAAAGCTGTATTTTGCCAATGCAGACGGTGATAAGCTGATCGCGGCCTACAGAGAAAAGCATTATTCCACCAATACTCCGTTGGAGCGATTCGTGGTGGAGGAACTGATCGCGGGACCCAGCGGACAGATTGAGGGTCTGTACCCGGTGATCAATCCGGAGACCAAGATCATCAATATCCTGACCAAAGATGGAATCTGCTATGTGAATCTGGATTCCAGCTTCCTGACCGTGGTGAACAATGTTTCCACGGAGGTAGCAGTTTACTCCATCGTGAATTCCCTGGTGGAACTGGATAATATCAATAAAGTACAGATTCTGGTCAACGGCGAAGTGCCATCTACCTTCAGCAATTCCACTTTTGAACGGAATCTGGATTATGTAACGACTTTGGAACAGTAAATTTTGAATTTATGCGGGACAGGACTGTTTTTGCGTTGGACTGTCGGAACAGTCCTGACTGTGGGCAGGCGGGATTGCCTGCGGAAGGGAGCTTAATGAGACGACCGCTTTTTATGGCGTGTCTGTGTCTCGTGATAGTGCTCGCCATAGGAAGAATACTGACGGGGGCAGACACCGGGGATGCCGGCGTACTGCCGCCTGACGGAAGTCCGGTGAGGATCACGGGACGGATAGACACAAGAACTTCTGAAACGATTATTCTGAAATCAATTTCTATTATTCAAAACGATCTAAAATATTCCTATTCTGGAAAATTACAATGTGAGTTGACAAACACGCAGGAGGTACAGAGCCTGAGACTGGGCCAGCATATTGTTCTGGAAGGCGTTTTTTCGCACTTCGATGCTGCGACCAATCACGGGGAATTTGACGTGCGGGCCTATTCTGCGGGAAAGGGCATCGGTGGCAGAGTGCGGAAAGCACAGGTTCTGGCAGCGGAGGAGGATTATAGCTTTTTGAGAGAAAAGTTGTTTGCCTTTCGAAGGAGATTACACGACAGACTGGCAAAGGTATTCCCGGAGAAAGAGGCTTCCGTTATGCAGACATTACTGCTGGGGGAGAAGGAAGAACTGGATGCGGAGGTAAAGGCGCTGTACCAGAGGAATGGGATCGCCCATATCTTAAGCATTTCGGGGCTACATATTACTTTGCTTGGGATGGGATGCTACCGGCTGCTTAAGAGACTGGGGGCTCCGGTCAGAGTGGCAGCAGCGGGAGGTGCCATGACACTGCTTCTGTACGGTATGATGGTGGGCATGAGTGTATCCGCCAGCCGTGCCATAGGAATGTATCTGCTGCAGATGTTGGGGATATTCGTGGGAAGGACTTACGATATGCTGACAGGTGTGGGGCTGTTGGCGGCATTGCTGGTGTTGCAGCAACCGGAGCGGCTTGGGGATGTGAGCTTTTTGATGTCTTTTGGGGCGGTGCTGGGGATCTGCTTGTTGACACCGGTGTTTGCCGGGGATGGTAGGGAAGATAATGCCGGTGTGGAAACGGCCAGTGGCGTGGTGGCAGGGCTTCTGACCGTGACAGATATTCTGGGTGATTCCGCTTACGAGAGGAACAAGTACCGGGAAGGCTGGCGGAAGGTGGTGTATGAAAGGCTTTGGCACATGGTGTCAGCACTTAAAAGCGGTTTTGCCGCCAGTGCCGGAGTTATTCTTTTTACGCTGCCCATACAGCTCTGGTTCTTTTATGAGATCCCTGTCTACTCGGTATTATTGAACCTGCTGGTGTTGCCCTTTATGAGCGTGGTGATGGCAGGGGGAATCCTGTCATTGATCCCGGGACTGGGAATTGCAGGGACGGTGGATTGTCTGATCCTGTGGTGGTATGAATGGATCTGCGAACGGTTCGGAGAACTGCCGGGAGCGGTATGGTGCGTGGGCCGCCCGGCAAAGTGGCAGATGATCGTTTATTATAGTGGGCTATTTGTGTTGATCATTGGCAGGAATTATGCGGAAAAATGGAAGCGACAAAGACTTTATGCAGCTTATGTGGCGGAAAATAATCATGGAGACGGACACCGCGCTGAAAGAGAAAGGCAGCGTCGGGAAACACGCGGAGTGGATGATAGCGGTAGGGGTAGAAAAAGAGAGAGTAACAGAAAAAAGATGCAGCACTCTGACAGGTACTCTGAAATATGTACCACCAGATGGCGGCATGTTTTAGCAAATTTTTGGTATACATGGCAGGGAGTGATGACATATAGGAGCGGAGTTATGTGCCGAATTGTAGCCGCAATGATTTTGGTATTAATAGTTGGTTTACTGACCGGCAATTTTGATCGGGGAAGCCGTGTGACTTTTCTGGACGTGGGACAGGGAGACGGTATCGTGGTGGAGACCGGGCAGGGGGCATATCTTTTTGACTGCGGCAGTACCAGTCGGAGGAAAATCGGTGAATATGTGTTGAAGCCTTATCTCAAGAGCCGGGGAATCCAGTCTCTACGCGGTGTGTTTGTATCGCACCCAGATGAAGACCATATGAATGGCATATTGGAACTGCTGGAGAACGGTGGAGAATGGGGAATTACCGTGGAGCAGATGTTTCTGCCTGCGATTACGGAAGCGGAGCGCAGGGAGGCTTTTGAAAAATTGCTTGTTGCCGCGGAATATGCCGGAGTACCGGTAAGTTACATAAAATGTGGCGATGAGATCAGGGATAGTCGACTCCGGCTGCGGTGTCTGCACCCGGAGGAGAATACGACCCTTGCGGATGCCAATGCCTATTCGGAATGCTTCTACGTGGAGGTATTTGCGAAAGCAGTGAAGTGGGGCGCGGCAGAGGGGATGGAAGCAAGTGGAGGGGGCGGAAGAGCTGCTAGCGAAGTTTACGGTGAGAACGGCAGCTTTGCTGTCGGAGTTACTGGTGAGAGAACCGGTCATGGTGATACCGGTGAAAGGAAAAACTTCGGCGTGGGTGCCGGGAAGCTAAGCATTCTCCTGACAGGGGATGTGGAAGGCGAAGGGGAGCAGCAGCTGACACAGGAATTGCAGACGTTGAAGACGTTACAGGAAGCGAAGACGTTACGGGTAGCGCAGGAATCACAGGCTTTGCAGAATGCGCAGAAATTGCAGGAATCGCAGGAACCGCGAGAACAGCAGGAGTTGTGGGAATCACGGAGACAAGGGGGCTTCAAGGTAGACATCCTGAAGGTAGCGCATCACGGCTCAGGCTATTCCACCAGTTCTGAGTTCCTTGCCGCCGCCGGCCCCGCTGCCGCCATTATCTCCTGTGGTCGTAACAATTCCTATGGCCATCCCCATGCTGCGACGCTACAGCGCCTGGAAGATGCTAAGGTCCCCTGGTACCTCACCACTGACTATGGAGCCCTGACAGTAACCGTCGACAGTCACGGAAACCGGCTGCAAGGGTATCTGAGAAGAAAATAAGCCGTTGGGGTTCTAGGTAGTTGGGGCGTGAGAGGAAGAAAAGTAAGAATAAGCCCCGGAGAAGTCAAGAAGCCGGGGCGTGAGAGGAAGAAAAGATAACAAAATTGGACAAAAAATTTCCGCAAGGAGAATTGCAATGCTTCAAAAATGAAAACCGCTACAAATGGAAAGTAAAAGAGGAAAATGGAATACGCTATCTTCCGAAAACCGAAAGAAATCAGGCAGAAATACTGGCATTGAAGAAATACTATGAGTATAGAAAAAAGGAATTGGAGAGTGAAGCAGCGGGATGGGAAGCCTACTTGAAGAAGACAGACAAGATGAAAATAAACTCCGAACATCTATTAAATCATCCGGAATATGGAAAATTGCTGGCTAAGAATTTCAGACCATTGGATAAGGAACTGGAGCGGTGGCAGGAGGAACCCTATGAAAAATGTACAAAGCATCCGGAAAATTTATTGGTACAAGGAACGCATGGGAAGATGTTGCGGTCTAAATCAGAAGCAATTATTGACAGAATGCTATATCAAAATAAAATACCGTTTCACTATGAAGAAAAACTGGTTTTGGATGGAATAATTTTATATCCAGATTTCGTGATACGACATCCCTTTACGGGACAATATTTCTATTGGGAGCACTTTGGGATGATGGATAATCCGGATTATTGCAATCATGCTTGTGACAAAATAAAGCTATATTGCCGACATGGTATCATTCCTTCGGTAAATCTGATTCTCACCTATGAAACAAAGCAGTGTCCTCTGAATGCAGACAAAGTAGAAATGATCTTGCAGGAATATTTTGGTTGTAGCAAATGGGATGCCGTGGTAGGATAAAACATATCAGTAATAGTAAAATAAGGGGGATATGCAAAATGAAGCACCTGATCATTGTAAAATTTAAAGATAATATATGGAACCGGGAGGATGCGGCGAGCAGGGAGATGCTTGCGGACATCAAGAAGATCTTCAATCGGACGAAGCAGATAGAAGGCGTTCATACGGTGAACATTTATGAAAATGTGACACCGAGACCGAACCGGCATGACCTGATGATCGAAATGGAGATGGATCCGGAGGCACTGCCTGTGTACGATGCTTCTGCGACCCATCAGGAATGGAAGGCAAAATACGGAGATGCTATTCAGTCCAAGACTATCTTTGATTATGAATAAAATTTGTAATCTTGCGAAGGGGAGGCAGCTATGGAAGAATTTGATATCAGAGAAGCTACACCGGAAGATGCGGAGAAGATCATCGCATATTTAGCGCAGGTAGGTGGAGAGACAGATTATCTGTCCTTTGGAAAAGAAGGGCTTCCTATTTCGACAGAAGAGGAAGAGAAATTTATACAGAATATAAATAAGGAGGAACATTCCGTTCTCTATGTAGTATGGAAAAATGGAGAGATTATCGGAGATGCCAGTCTAAGCGGATTTTCCAGAAGGATGAGCCACCGCGCCGAATTCGGAATCTCTGTGGTCAAGTCGGAATGGGGGCAGGGAATTGGCAGGGCGCTGTTACAAAAATGCATTATGTATGCAAAAGAACATACGATAGAACTGATCAATCTGGAAGTTCGAAGCGATAATATACGAGCTATTCATGTCTATGAGAAATATGGCTTCCGGAAAATCGGGACCTCGCCGGCATATTTTAAGATCGACGGGGAATACTACGATTTTGATTTGATGGTATTAGACCTTAGAAGGGAAAGACAGTAGCTATCGATATCGCTGCGGTCATCATCGCACAGACCATCGAAGGAGCAGGCGGCAATATCGGAGCAGAACTTCGTACAATGGCAGTACAGATGAATTAACACAAAAATATAGAGGACTACAAAGAGACCCAAAGAAACCCAAAGAAACCCAAAGCAACCCAAGGTGACCAAAAGAAACCCAGAGGACTACAAAGAAACGCAAAGAAACACAAAGGAGCCATAACACCATGGAATTTTTTGACATCGTAGATGAAAAAGGCATTCCCACAGGGGAGACCATAGAACGCACACAGGCACATAAAAAGGGTGTCCGCCACAGAACCGCCCATATCTGGATCATAAGAGAACAGGATGGGAAGGCACAGTTGTTATTGCAGAAACGCTCTGCAGAAAAAGACAGCTTTCCGGGGAGGTTCGATACTTCTTCCGCCGGACATATTCAGGCGGGGGACGAGCCGGAGGAATCTGCAATACGGGAACTTCACGAAGAACTGGGAATCCAGGCATCTAAAGAGGAACTGCAATTCGCCGGATGTTTTGATATTCAATACGAAAAGGAATTTCATGGAAAAATGTTTCGGGACAACGAGGTTGCATTCGTCTATATGTACACTAAGCCGGTAGATGCTGCGAAGCTTATCCTGCAAAAAGAGGAAGTGGAGAGTGTGGAGTGGTTCGATATGGAGGAACTGGATACCGCATTGCAGCCGCCTAGAGATCAGCGATTCTGCGTTCCCATGGAGGGATTCCAAATCGCGAAACAATGGCTGGAGAGCAGAAAATAAAGGTTGATCGCTTCGCATAGATAGTAGAGCCAGAGAAGGAGATCGCTGAGACGCTGATGGAGGCAGAAGAATTCCGACAGGCAGAGAGAAGATAGGTATGCGCAGGTGTACCTGGCAACAGATAAGTAAAGCATATAAGTGGACAATAAAAAAGAACTGTCTTCCTGGGAAGCCAGTTCTTTTTATTGCCAATATAGCTTAATATCTGATGAAATTACTTCACAGTCACGGAAGTGATGTGAGGGTTCACACCTTCGTACCAGTACAGGAAGCCTTCCATAT
>OGHA01001153.1_pt1 | contig 11948 bp, 13 predicted proteins | sample 1571361 | NCBI WGS metagenome assembly OGHA01 (sample SAMEA2581970, study PRJEB24529) | metagenome | biome: Human gut stool | place: China | collected 2011 | reverse complement strand
CCTATATCGTCTTTGCCTGGTTAGAGTCGTAGTAGACATCGGCCCAAACACCATATCCACGATGCTCATTAAGTTGATGACGCACAATGCTGTCAGTGAATTGCGTTTGCGCATCATACGCAACGTTGAAGGCCCCAGCCGTAGCACTACCACCCGTGGCCTGACGGAACGCATCAGCACCACGTTTCGAAAGAGCACCGTTTTCGATGTATTTATCCGTGATCTCGGTAAGAATCTTCTGTTCACGTTGGGAGGCACCACGCGCAAACAAGCTATCCAGATTATTGGTGATCAGCTCCGTATCATCACCAAAATTACCGTTAGCAATCACGTCAGTATTCGTATCAATTGTCAGCAGACCGTCTTCGCCAATGCTACCTGTCAGGAAGCCATTGTCATAACTGATATTGAATCCAGTAACAGAACCTGTTTCGTCAACCAACTGAATAGTTCCACTACGATTCACACCATCAAGATGCAATTCTCCTTTTTCGCTAACAGTGACAGTGGCTCCAGTGCCAAACACTTGATTCGTCGTATCAAGATACTTGCCAGCGTCTACAGAAAAAACTCCTTCATCAATAGTAAGGTCACCAGTAAACTTCGAAACGTCACCAACGTAAACATCTGCCGCACTACTGGTAATTGAACCTGCTCCAGCAAGTCCACTATTCATGACGATCGCGCCTTTCCCCGTCAGCTTCGTATTTGACCCTTCCGCAACATATACATCATTAGCCTCACCATTTACCGTATTACCTGTAAATACGATCGTATCGGCTTCTTCCGTAGCATCAATTGTCATTGATGCGCCATTTTCTGCGTAGATGGCTCCGCCATTTGCCTCTTCTCCGGCTGCAGAGTTACCTTCAAAAAGCGCTGAGCCCCGAATGGTGACCGACTCTTCCACCATAATGGCTCCACCTACACCATCCGTGACGCGATTGTTACGGAACTCAACATTCTCCAATGTAACTTTATTGGCGTTCTCGAGTTCCTCTTCCATATTGAAAATTACGAGCGCTCCACCCTTGCGGCGGGCTTCATTGCCCTCGAACAGAGTGTTTTTGATCGTCACAGGATCAGTGGCGCCTGCAAAATTCGAGATTGCAATCGCGCCGCCAGTATCGCCAGATTGATTGTTAATGAACTGAGCTCCAGCAATGCTGATTTCACTCGTGCCATCAGTGAAAATCGCGCCACCTCGGAAATCGGCACTATTACCTTTAAACACACTACCGGTTATATCAAGCTCGGTGCCTTCGGATAAGGCAATAGCACCACCGTTGTATGCGGCATTGTCCTTAAACTCGGAAGAAGCGATAACTACATTCGTACCTTCTCCATAAATTGCACCACCTTGATTGCGTGCAGTCAGTGAGCCGCCTTCTGTCGCAACAACTTTATTTTCTGCAAAACATGAATTGGCAAAGGTGACTGTCCCATCAAGTTCAAACTGATTGTCACTCAAAAGAACAACTGCACCGCCACGGTCAGTAACAGTATTATTCAGGAATTTGCTATCAGCAATCGTGTGCGAGTTGCCAGGTCCGTCTCCACTTTGCGCACCACTAAAGAGAACCAAAGCCGCTCCTCGAGAAGCCGTATTCTTTTGAAAGATGCTATCTTTGACAGACAAAGATAGCATTACATCGTCTCCGCCCATCACTGCATAGTTTGTGACGGCACCATAGCTTGTGGCACCAGTAAACCCATCAGCAGTTATTTTGAGAGTTTTGTCTGCTACGGCTTCAATCTGAATCTTTTCACTTGCCGCACTGGTGATATTCCAATCGCCATCCCCCGCCACAGCACCAGCACCTCCGCGGGTACCATATACATCGTTCTGAGCCGCTATGGTTACACCACTCGCCATAGCCACAACGACCGCAAAAGCAATTTTCGTCTTTTTGAAATCCATTTGGTTTCCCTCTGAACAAATGTCTAAAACACGAACACTTCTTAAGACTTCACCTAGAAGCCCGCTCAGGGGGGAGGTTATTCTTTTCATCTACTTCACGGGGGGGGGTAGTCCTTGTTTGGTAGCGAATTTTTAGATATTTTGAAAAAAAAATACTGAAATTCCAGTATCTTCATCCATTTAATTGAGATTTCTTCTATCAGATGAAACTGCAAAACCAACACTAGCCCTAAAACAGTTGTTTAGAAACAACGCTCGCAAATGTTGATCAGTGGTCGGACTTAATACCGGCGCCGCACATCGTGATCAAGGTGTCGGGCGTGGGACCATGCTCCTCGCAGTAGGCCAGATAAGCCGCGTAATTGGCCGCCGTCGTGTGCTCACAGTAAATGCCGCGGGCGGCGATCTTGGCGCGGGCTTCCAAAATTTTTTCTTCCGGCGCACGAACAAACGCGATGTTATGGCGATAGCTCATGTCGAGCAACTCATCGCCGCGCATCGGCACGCCGATCGCAATGCCTTCGGCCATCGTGGGCTTCGGAACAATCGAAGCCGGATGCGTGTCATGCGTTTTGACTGCACGATAAAGCGGATCGCAGTTTTCGCTTTGCAACGCGATGATCTGCGGAAACTTATCGATTGCACCGGATTTCTCGAGATGTTCGAGCGCCTTGATCACACCGATAAAGAGCGTGCCGTTGCCTACCGGCACGACGATGTGCGCCGGAATGCGCCCGAGCTGCTCAAGCGTTTCGTAGATGTACGCCTTCATGCCCTCGTAGAAGAATGGGTTATAGACATGGTTGGCGTAGTAAGCACCTTCATCGCGTACCTTGGCGCGGCAAACGTCAGCACAATGATCACGCGTGCCCGGTACCACATTGACTTTGGCGCCGTGCGATTCAATCATGCGAATTTTTGAGGGACTCGTGCCTTCGGGAACGAAGATTTCGCACTTGATGCCGGCTCTCGCCGCATAAGCTGCGACAGCATTACCCGCATTACCGCTCGAGTCCTGCACACAGGACTTCACACCGATAGCCTTCATGTGCGCCACAAGCGTTGCTGCACCGCGATCCTTAAAAGAAAGGGTCGGCATCATGTAGTCCATCTTGAAAAGCACGTCATCGTCAAACCGAACGATCGGCGTGTGGCCTTCGCCAAGCGTCACATCGCGCCAGGCGTCACCTTCAAGCGCCATGAAGCGGCGGTACCGGAACTGACTCCATTCTTTATCGTCGATGAGTTCCGGATCCCATGCCTCGGGCGTGAAGTCAAGCTCGAACAAACCGCCGCATTCGCACGTCGGCTGCATCGTCGTCACGGGCGTGCGCTTGCCACACTTTGTGCAAATGAATTCCATCAGAAACCTCCGTCAATAAAACTGTTTCAGTTCAGTTTTTGTCCGTTTTGCGCCGTTCCCGAACGGCATCCAAGTCGCCGTAGAGCGTTGCTTTGGCCAAATTTAATTTCTGCGCTACAAGCTCAATCGAGCCTTTAACAAGGAACACGCCGCGGCGATCCATGAACTCGAGCATTCGCAAACGAGCTTCGCGTGAGAGTCGTTCGCCGCACGCATCTTCCTGCACAATTCGATCCACAAAATCGGCTACGAAATCCTGGACACCTTGTTCGGGAAGCTCTCGAGCGATTTTGTGCGGCATCGTTGCAATTGATGCAGATGTCGACAGGTGTTTGCCGCTCGGGGGTAGTCCCGGCAACAATGACGCCAAATAGTCCATCGCTTGCGTGGCGGCTCGGGTATCCAAGTTGATGCACAAAGCTCCGACCAGTCGCTCCGAATCGTCTCGAATCAAAAGCGTCGAGGAACGGATCAAACGACCGTTCTTCTCAAAATAGTAGTTGGCGAGAATGCCGTCCTCAGGATTGCCGGCTTTAATAGCCTCCTCAATCAAATGCTCGAAACTTTCGCCGACTTTGCGACCGGTCACCACCGGATTGGCAACGTCCACAACCGAGCGCTGAGGAACAGTGAGGTCATGGAGCACCACCTCGCAATGGGCGAATGTGCGTACAAGAAGGTCGGCAACGCCAATATACGGTCGAAGAACAGGATGTATGGTCATGTCACCCATTGTACATAATTTTTTATTTATTATTGATAATTTTTTATGGAGCCAAGATTTGAAAAAAGGTACCTTCGAAATGCTCGGAGATACCTTTTCGGACAGCGTCACCGCTCGCGGTCCTCAAACAAGAAAATCAGTCGTGTCCCACATAATCCCTTTGCCACTCTGCCACCTGAGGATCGCTTGTTTTGAGGTTCGGGTTCGGGCATGACCATACGAACATCCGCACATTAGTAGTACCAGGTTTGCCTTTGGTATAGCCGACGTGAGTAGCGCCCTTGACACGAAGAGCCTTGCGAACCGCTACTTGCGTGTTGCGCTTGGACCCATTAACGAGAATTGCAGATACCGAACCAGCCTTGTCCAACAGAACACAATTGTTGGCCTCAGCTTCCTCGGCCGTAATCATGTTAATTCTCTCTGCACCTTGAGGAATGGATCCGCACCCCGCAAGCACCAACGCAGACAAAGCACTCAAAAAAAGAACTTTTCTCATTTACTAGTCCCAAGTCATCAAAAAGTTTTCTTCTTTGTTCCAACTCTTTGTTGTCATTCTAACGACAACACTCTGTTGAGATCCTTGCCTGAGTAGCCATTACGCCACTCGCCCAAGCAACGGCGTTCGCCATACTACCTCATAAGCTCTATTGCCGTAAAAAACGCTCTCTGTTATCCGAGGTTTCTGGTATTTGCTAGTTACGCCAGACACCTTCCGTGATTTGTGCACTTTCCTTCAGGATCAAAGACCCAGAGACTTAGTTTTTTGCCAAATCCCGCCCTTTATAATGACTCTTCCTATGGCACGAACGCTCTGCCGCTAAAGGATTTGACCGATCGGCTCCGCCTTCTTGCCTCAGGCATTTCGTCAAACTTCCGTCATCGCTACAAGTCGATCCCATGTCCCGGTCAGCGCTCTACATCCACAGTCTTGGAACCGTTTCGGCCGCCGGCATCGGCTTGCAAGAGCTTCGCCAGACCTTGTTCGGTCAACGTTCCTCGGCTATGCGCTTTCACAACGGACTGGCCCCCGATCCGAACAAAGCCTTTTTCTGCGGATTTCTCTCGGATCTGAAGCCGACGAACGACAGCAATCGAACAGCATTGCTTCTCGAGCTCTGCTTGAAGCAGATGCCCGAACTTCACGAGTTACTCCGAACCGTTGCCCCCGATCGCGTCGCCGTTGTGCTCGGTGCCTGCACTTCAGGCATGCATTGCATCGAAGAAGACATGTCCGAGTACGTTCGCACACAACAACTGCCGAAAAATTTTTCCATCCGGAATCTCAATCTTTTTGAACCCGCCCGCTTTGTCGCCGACAAAATCGGGGCGCTCGGCCCCGTCTACACGGTCAGCAACGCCTGCGCCTCCGGCCTGTTGGCTCTTGAAAGCGCCGCTCAACTTCTTTGTGCCGATCTGGCCGATCTGGTAATTGCCGGCGGCTGCGACGGCTTCTGTCAGTTCACAAACGCAGGCTTTTCTGCGCTTTCGGCCGTCAGTTCCGAACCCTGCACTCCCTTTGCCGAAAGTCGCAAAGGCATCAACCTGGGCGAAGGCGGAGCGCTGGTGGCCATGTCCCGTCAAACCTCCGAGGCGCTTCTGGCCTACGGCGGCGCCGGGCTGACAACCGACGCCCACCATCTGTCGGCCCCAGAGCCCGAAGGCATTCAAGCCGCCGAAGCCATGCGTCTGGCGCTGGTTGCGGCCGGCATTGCTCCGACCGACGTTGATCTTGTGCTTGCGCACGGTACCGGTACGCCATTAAACGACAGCATGGAAGCCAAAGCCATTGAAGCCGTTTTCGGCTCAACCACACCTTGCGCTTCGTACAAGGCTCTTTCCGGGCACACCCTGGCCGGTGCGGGAGCGCTTCAGGCCGCCATTGCCGCCGCTCTTTTAACCGACAATCCCGACGGTGTGTTGCCGCCGAGTGCAGGAATCGAAACAACCGATCCCGCACTTGCGCCGGCTCATGTGCTCACGCAGACTCGCGTCCTTGGTCGGGAGATTCGTCATATCGTTGCCAACGCCTTTGCTTTCGGAGGCTCCAACGCTAGCGCTGTTTTCAGTCGAGTTTCGCCATGAGTTCCTTTTGCTGCGATCCTTCCCGTTACCTGCCGCATCGTACTCCGATGCTGCTCATTGACCGCGTGTTGGCGGCAGATGCCGAAACGACTCGCTGCCGCGTGACCGTCGGCGAGCAATGCTCCCTATTTCGTCAAGCCGACGGCTCGTATCCCAACAGCCTCTTCATCGAATTCATGGCGCAGACGGTGGGCGTTTTTGCAGGCATCCGAGACAGCGAGTCGGGCATCGGCCCTCGCGTAGGATTTTTGTTGGGCTCGCGCAAAGTGCAATTGCACAAAAAAACGCTTGCCGAAGGCGACGTCTTTGACATTGATACGCGCTGCCTCTTTTTCGGACAAGAAGAACTTCCAAGCCAATTCGAGTGCCGCGTGCTCGAAAACAACACCGAAGTGGCCAGCGCCGTCCTCCCGGTTTACCGCCCTCGCGACCTTCAAGAATTCGTTCGAACAAACTTTGCATAACAATGACTTCTTCAACCAACCTTACCGTTCTTGTTACCGGCGCCTCCCGCGGCATCGGCCGCGCCATTGCTCTGCAATTGGCCCGCGACGGCTTTTGTGTTGTCGTGCACGGGTCCAAACCGTCGGCCGCACTTGACGAAACGCTTGAGCTGATCGCTCAGGCCGGCGGCAAAGCACGCCCGCTTACCTTCGACGTCTGCGACCGGGAGGCCGCGCAACAGGCGCTGCTGGCCGATGTGGAAGCAAACGGCGCCTACTACGGCATCGTCGCCAACGCTGGCATCGCCCGCGACGGCACGTTCGCGGCCATGCCCTCCGAGGACTGGGACAGCGTGATTCATACTGACCTCACAGGTTTTTACAACGTCGTGCAGCCGATGGTGATGCCAATGGTGCGCCGCCGCAAACCGGGGCGCATCGTCGTCATCAGCTCCGTTTCGGGCGTAGTGGGAAACCGAGGCCAAGTGAACTACTCAGCCGCCAAAGCCGGCCTTATCGGCGCAGCCAAAGCACTTGCTACGGAACTCGCAAGCCGTTCGATCACCGTTAACGCCGTAGCACCGGGGCTGATCGAAACCGAAATGGTTACCGAAGAAGTGCTCGAACACGCCATGCAACTCATCCCGATGCGTCGCATAGGCAAACCCGAGGAAGTCGCAGGCGTCGTCTCTTTCCTGATGAGCGAAGCGGCATCTTATGTGACCCGTCAGGTCATCGGTGTTAACGGAGGTCTGGCATGAGAAAACGCGTTGTCGTCACCGGTTTCGGCGCCATCAGCCCGCTTGGCAACGATTGGGAGTCTGTTTCTGCAAAACTCAAAAGCTGCACCAACGCCGTGCAGGTGATGCAGGAATGGTCCGACATCAAAGGGTTACATACGCGCTTGGGGTGCCCCGCCGCCCCCTTTGAACTCGATCCTGGCAAGTACAACCGCAAAAGCACCCGCAGCATGGGCCGCGTAGGACTTTTGGGCGTTCGCGCCACGGAAGTGGCACTGGCAGATGCGGGACTTCTGGACAATCAGGCGTTTCTGAGTTCGGGAGATCTCGGCATCGCCTACGGTTCGAGTGCGGGTACGCCCTCGGCCGTCGCCGACATCGCAAGCCTCATTTTGAAGCGCTCCACATCCGACATGAACGCCAACACTTACGTGCGCATGATGTCGCACACGGCAGCGGTCAACATCGGCGTGTTCTTCAAGATCAAGGGCCGCATCATCACGACGAGTTCGGCCTGCACCTCGTCCTCGCAGGCCATCGGATACGCCTACGAATCGATTCTCGCAGGCCGCGCCAAAGCCATGATCGCAGGCGGCAGCGAAGAGCTTGACGCTTCCGACGCCGCCATTTTCGATACGCTTTTTGCTACAAGCACTAACTACAACGACCATCCGGAGCTGTCTCCGCGTCCCTTCGATGCCAAGCGCGACGGTTTGGTGATCGGCGAGGGTGGCTGCACCTTGATTCTCGAAGAACTTGAATTCGCCAAAGCGCGCGGCGCCAAGATTTATGCCGAAGTTCTGGGTTTCGGCACCAACTCCGACGGCACGCACATTACCAGTCCCCAATCCGACCAAATGGCACAGTCGATGCGTCTGGCGCTTGCTGATGCGGAGCTCAGCGCCGAAGACATCGGCTACATCAATGCTCACGGCACGGCCACCGATCGCGGTGACAGTGCCGAATCACAAGCCATGGCCGCCGTTTTCGGCAATAAAACCCCCGTATCAACCCTCAAGAGCTACATGGGACACACGCTCGGCGCCTGCGGGTCACTTGAAGCCTGGATGTCGATCATGATGATGAATGAGGGATGGTTCGCGCCGACCATCAATCTGGAAGATGTGGCTGAAGACTGCAGTGATCTCGCTTATATCCGTAATCAACCGTTGGAATTGAACACCAACTACATCATGAGCAACAATTTTGCCTTCGGCGGCATCAACACGTCGCTCATCTTCGGCCGATACAAGGAGTAGTCCGATGCCTGTCAAACGCAAACCGGACCAATCCATCATCGAAGCGCTTAACAAGGCGCAGCACATCGCATTTGGGCCGGTGCTCTTTCAGGCCGTTCGTTCGGCGCTTGCCACTGGGCTTCTATCACATATTTCAGAAGCGCAAGACACCGAAGACGAAGCCGCCCGTGCCTGTGGACTGACGGCATACGCCGTCGGCGTACTCGTTGACGTACTGATCGCAGGCGATGTTCTCACCAAAGCCGACGACGGCAAACTGGCGCTCACCAAAACCGGTCAGTGCCTGCTTCTTGACGAAATGACCCGCGTGAACTTCAATTTCACGGCCGACGTCTGCTACCGCGGCATGGATCACCTCACCGAAGCGCTCACCGAGGGTAAACCCTCCGGGCTCAAGGAACTTGGCGACTGGGAAACGATCTATCCGGCAATTTCTCAGTTGCCGCACCCGGCGCGCGAAAGCTGGTTTGCGTTTGACCACTACTATTCAGACCGTTACTTTGTGATGCTCGCCGAGGAGTTGAGAGATCGACTCAACCCGCAGACACTTTTCGACGTAGGCGGCAACACCGGCAAGTTTGCGGCCGCCTGCCTCAAAGCCATGCCGCAGACTCGAGTCACGCTGATTGATCTGCCGCAGCAGTGCGCCACGGCGTGCTCCAATTCGATTCTGGCTCCCTTTGCCGACCGATTCTCCGCGGCTGAAGTCGACTGGCTCAAGCCCGATTGCTTTCCCGCCGTTGGGCACAAGGCCGACGTGATCTGGATGAGCCAATTCCTCGACTGCTTCTCGCCCGAAGAAGCCGTTAGCATCCTGCAACGGTGCAAGCCCCTTTTGTCTGAACGCGGTCGCTTTGCCGTTCTTGAATGTCTAGTTGACGGTCAGAAGTTCCCGGCAGCCGGTTTTTCGCTTGCTGCCGTGTCGCTTTACTTCACGACGATGGCCAACGGCAACTCGCGCTTCTACCGCCGCAATGACTTGCTCTCGGTATTCAAGAACGCGGGACTTGATGTCGAATATTGTCGCGATAACGTGGGCGTCAGCCACACGCTCTACATTCTCAAACCGACGGCCGCTAAATGACTGCGATTCGACTCCATGTGTCCGACGTCTCCGTCGTAAGCTCCCGGTGCGACAATCCGGCACTTTGGCGGGCCTGGGCGCAAACTTCCGCACCGGCTCCCATTGCCGAAACGACGACGAGCTACGCCGCGATTCCCGCCGGCGTGCGCCGTCGTCTGTCGCCTCTAGGCCGCTGCGCGCTCTCGGCTCTGGCTTCTTTGAAGCCCCAAGCCGACGAACCGACCGTCTGGGCCTCAAGCTGGGGAGACATTTCCCGCACATTCAAGCTCACACAAACGCTTTCGCAGCACGAAGACATGAGTCCGGCCGACTTTGCCCTGAGCGTACACAACGCCGTGGGCGCCCAAGCGGCGATTTGGCTCAAAAATCACGCCTCGACTTCGGCTGTGGCCGCCGGTCCTGTCACGGCCTCGTGTGCACTGCTCGAAGCATTTTTGAAACTGCAATCAAGCCCTTCTGTTCTCGTCGTGCGTTATGAAGAATCGATGCCCGAACTCTGGCGTAATAACGACAGCGACAACGCTCCGCTGCCCTGCGCCTGGGCGCTTCGCCTGACTTCGGCACCGAACGCTCAAACGATCAGGCTGAAAACCGTTGATGCGGCAAACGTGGAAAAAAGCGCCTACCATATCCTCGACGAAATCCGCTTTCTCATAAACGGCACGGATGCTTACGCCGAGTCTGACGGGGTAAGAGCCTGGCACTGGGGGCGCCTGTGACCGCATTTTTGAGCAAACTGTGGCGAGTCCCCGCAACCGGCTTTTGCTTTCTGGCCTTTTTTACGGGCGGCATTCTCTTTCGGTTATTAGTCTTCCCGTCCCTGAACACTTTCATTTCGGATCAACGCCGACGAGAATTGCGCGCGCGAAAAGTCGTGCAAGCCAGTTTCTCAGGTTTCGTTCGCATGATGCGCTTTTTGCAGGTTCTCAAGCTTGAAGTCGACCCGCAACTCAAAAAGAGGCTTGCCACGGAGAGCCTTTTTATCTGTGCCTCCCACCCGACGCTCATCGACGTCGTCATCCTGCACAGCCTCATTGAAAACGCCAATTGCATCGTCAAGGCAGCATTGCGCGAATCGTTTGCCCTGAGTTCTCCCGTCAGGGCAGCCAGCTACATTGCCAACGACTCGGGCCCCGAACTGATCGAAGCCTGTGCAGCAAGCCTTGCGCGCGGCGACACGCTCGTCGTTTTTCCTGAGGGCACCCGTTCGGTGCCGGGAAAAGAACCCAAGCTACATCACGGCGCGGCGGCCATTGCCTTAGCTTCCCATCACAACATCACGCCCGTGTGCATCACCTGCACGCCCCCGGCCCTCATGAAGGGAATTTCGTGGTATCAGGTTCCTGAGCGTAAAATGTGCATTTCTGTGCGCGCAGCCCCCGACATCGGGATCGAGCCTTTCTTGGAAGCTGAAAAAGATCTCGGCCGACCGATTGCGGTGCGCCGTCTGACGCAAGAACTCAAAAACCGACTCTTTGCACAGGCCCGATAAAACGACTCGCCCCCAATACAAATGACGAAAGAAGAACTGCAGATCGAACTCAAGGCCTTGATCGTCTCCGCGCTTGGCCTTGAAGACATCAAGCCCGAAGACATCGAAACCGACGCCCCCTTGTTTGTCGACGGTCTCGGTCTGGACTCGATTGATGCGCTCGAACTCGGTCTGGCCATCAAAAAGAAATACGGCATCACCATGTCTGCCGAAAATGAAGAAAACAAGAAGCACTTTGCCAGCGTTGCCGCTCTTGCCGACTTCATCGCCGCCCACAAAGCCGACGCCTCCTAACCTTTTTGATCCTTGACAACTGCCATGGTGACCGAACAACAAATTTTCGACGAACTCAAGCGTGTGCTTGTAGAAACCTTTGAAATCAATCCCGAAGACGTTGTGCCCGAAGCCAAACTCTACGACGATTTGGATCTCGACTCGATCGACGCAGTGGATCTTCTCGTAAAGTTGCGCCCCTTCGTCGGCGACCGAAACATCTCCCCCAACGACTTCAAACAGGTGCGTACTGTGGGAGACCTCGTCAAAGTCCTGGATCAGATCCTCAACGACTAACGCCACTATCCGGCGACCGGAAGGAAAGCGCGACGCTTCCCGCCGACAACACTTTCCCGGAGGGCGACCGACTTTTAGCGACTCATGATTGTCCGAATCTTTGCCGTCCTCGTTCTTCTGATTTATCCCTTTGCCGTCTGGCAGCTCCTTGAGCGCGGCATGATTGCGAGCGCGGCGCTTTTTCTGGCCGTCGCCGCCCTCTTGAGCGCCTGTATCAAACGTTCCCCCATCGGCTTTATATGCGTGGCCTGCGCTGTGGTTCTTGCG
>OGHA01001134.1_pt1 | contig 12090 bp, 10 predicted proteins | sample 1571361 | NCBI WGS metagenome assembly OGHA01 (sample SAMEA2581970, study PRJEB24529) | metagenome | biome: Human gut stool | place: China | collected 2011 | reverse complement strand
GCCAGCCTGCTCTGCGGCTACCTGTACGCTTCTGCCGGCCACGGCGAGAGCACTCAGGACATGGTGTTCGCAGGCCACGACCTCATCGCCGAGAACGGCGCCCTCCTCGCCGAGACATCTCCCTTCGAGGGCGGCTGGGCTGAGACGGAGCTGGACTGCCAGCGGATGGAGTCGGAGCGGGCGCGCAACACCAGCTTCGAGCCCAGCGCTGAGGGGTATCTGACCGTCGATTTCGACCTTGCCCTCACCGAGACGAAGCTCTCCCGCTGGGTAGACCCCACGCCTTTTATCCCCCACGACGAGCGCCGCCGGGCCGAGCGCTGTGAGCTGATTTTGAAAATGCAGGCCGACGGCCTCGCCAAGCGCCTCGAGCATGCCCACGCCAAGACGGCGGTCATCGGCATCTCAGGCGGTCTGGACAGCTGCCTCACCCTGCTGGTGGCCGTCCGCGCCATGAAGCAGCTGGGCCGCCCCACCAGCGATGTGCTGGCCGTGACCATGCCCTGCTTCGGCCCCCCCCCCCGCCCCCGTTCGACCGCGGAGGTCCTCTGCGACGAGCTGGCCGTCAGCTTTACCGAGATCGACATCGCCAACACCGTCCACAGCCACTTCAAGGACATCGGTCAGGACGAGAGCGTGCTGGACGTCACCTTTGAGAACGGACAGGCCCGTGTGCGCACCCTCGAGCTGATGGACACTGCCAACCGCACCGGCGGCCTCGTCGTCGGCACCGGCGACCTCTCCGAGCTGGCGCTGGGCTGGGCCACCTACAACGGCGACCACATGAGCATGTACGGCGTGAATGCCGGGGTGCCCAAAACGCTGGTGCGCCACCTCGTCCGGTACGAAGCCGACATCGCCGCCACCGATGCGCTCCGGACCGTGCTGCTGGACATCCTCGACACTCCCGTCTCCCCCGAACTGCTGCCCGCAAAGGACGGCGAGATCGCGCAGAAGACGGAAGACCTGGTCGGCCCGTATGAGCTGCACGACTTTTATCTCTACTATGTGCTGCGCTTCGGCTTCGGCCCGGCCAAGATCTTCCGGCTGGCCAAAGCTGCCTTTGCAGGCCGGGCCGAATACCCGGACGAAGTGCTGTACAAATGGCTGCGCAACTTCTACTGGCGGTTCTTTGCCCAGCAGTTCAAGCGCAGCTGCCTGCCCGACGGCCCCAAGATCGGCAGCGTGACCCTCTCGCCCCGCGGCGACTGGCGGATGCCCAGCGATGCGGCGGCAGCGCTCTGGCTGGCCGAACTCGAACAACTGTTTCCGCACAAAGGATGACCCATGAAACAACATTCCAAGCTTTTCGTCAACCTGATCTTTGTTCTGGCCGTGCTGGCCATTGCGGGCGTTCTGTTCGCCCTGCGGGCCGCACACGCCACCGGCAGCACTCTGGAGGCCGAGCTCATTTATGGCGACGCCAACACGGTGCAGAAGTTTTCTCTGGACAACGACGCCACCTATGATGTGGACACCGGTTACTACACCGTCCACATCGAGGTGAAGGACGGGGCCGCCCGCTTTGTGGATTCGCCCTGCCCGGACCACATCTGCGAAAGTTTCGGCTGGCTTTCGGCGGAAGATCAGACCGCCACCTGCCTGCCCGCTCGCGCCGTGCTGACCATCGCGCCGCTGTCCTGATGGCACAGTCAAAAGGAGAGTTTCCATGTTCGATGAAAAAGATACCACCCGGCACATCCACCGGGGTGCACGGAAAGACCCGGACCGCACCGTTGAGGTGGACAGCTCCGCTTTTTTTGCGCCGGAGACTGCCCAGCCGGTGACGCCGCCGCCCTCCAAAAAGCCGCCCCGGCAGAACAGCTCCCCGGCCCGGCCGCCCCAAAAGCCTGGCAAAAAGAAAGGCTCCGGCTCGAAATTCGGGTCGTTCCTGCTGGTCTTGCAGGCCGTTCTCAGCGTGGCAGCCTTCGTGCAGCTCTGCCGCACCCGGATGCTTCCCGCGCTCTACCTTGTCATCATTGCAGCGCTGCTGGCCCTGTTCTGGCTGCTGGTCAAGCGCTGCCAGGAGTACAGGACCCCTGGCAGAGTCTCCCGCGTCTTCTCGGTCTTCCTGTGCGCGGCGCTGGCCCTCGGCTGCGTCTGGGCACAGCAGGGCCTTGCCGCGCTGGGCAGCGTGACCTCCGGCCTGCTCACCGGTGCCGAGGCGAATCAGATCACCAAGGAGCCGTTCGTCATCTACCTCAGCGGCGTGGACAACCGCGGAGAGCTGACCGAAAAGGCCCGCAGCGATGTGAACATCCTGGCCGTGGTCAACCCCGCCACCAAGCGGGTGGCTCTCATCAACACCCCGCGCGACTACTACGTCGATCTGGCGGGCACCAGCAGTAAGGACAAGCTGACCCACGCCGGTCTGTACGGTGTGGAGACTAGCATGGCCACCCTGGGCAACCTCTACGGCGTGAATGTGGAGCACTACATCCGCATCAATTTTGCGGGCTTCATCAGCATCATCGACGCGGTAGGCGGTGTGGATGTCTACTCCGACCAGGCGTTCACCTCGGTGGGCAGCCCCGGTTACTATGACCCCACCACCTTTGCCGAGGGCTGGAACCATCTGGACGGCAAGAGCGCGCTGGCCTTTGCCCGCGAGCGCCACGCCTTCGCTTCCGGCGACATCCAGCGCGGCATCAACCAGATGAAGGTCATCGACGCCATGGTGAACAAGCTCAAGTCCCCCACCGTCCTGATGAGCTTTTCCAAGCTGATGGACGCCGTGTCGGACTGCTTCGTCACCAGCCTGTCGCAGGAGCAGATCTCCGCGCTGGTCCGGATGCAGCTGAGCGACCTCGCCAACTGGGATATCCAGAGCTACTCCGTCACCGGTTCCAGCGGCAAGAGCTCCCAGTGCTACTCCGCCAAGGGGCAGAGCCTCTACGTCATGAAACCGGACGAAAGCTCGGTGGCACAGGCCAAGGAGCTGATCGCCTCCGTGCTGGGCGGTGAGGGCACGGTCAGCGACACCCAGCAGACTCCGGAGAAGACCGAAGTCCACACGCCGACGGCAGACCCCAACGCCGCCGTTTCCGTGCCGGAGACCCCGGCGGACAGCGTCGTCCTGGATGAGCCCGCGGAGAGCGTCCCGGAGGAGACCCCTGCCAGCAGCGAGCAGCCCGCAGAGGCTCCGGCTGAGACCCCTGCCGAAACACCGGCCGGCAGCGAACCGTCTGCCTCCACCGAAGTGCCCGCCGAGGAGCCTCCTGCCGAGAGCAGCAGCTCCTCCGAAGCACCGTCCATTTCCCTGCCCACACAGGAGCAGGTCGAGCAGGCCGCCTCCTCGCTCCATCAGGCGGCGTCCACCGTTCTGGATGCCCTGTTCGGTTCCAGCAGCTCCGCAGAATAAGACCCCGCTACAAAAAAAGTCCCGACCAGACCGGTCGGGACTTTTTCTTGTTTCATGTTGGAGCGGATTATTCAGCGGACTCCAGCTCGAAGGTCTTGACGGAGGCGGTGCCGTTGCGGCCAGCCTTGTCGGCGCGCAGATACTGGCGGGTGGTCTCGCCGTTTGCGGTCACGTCTGCCACATACACGGTGTTCTCCTCAGCCTCGATGGGGAACTCCTCAACCATGCCCTTCATGGGCAGGGCGCTCAGGTCGTCGTATGCGCCGTTCAGCTTCCACAGCTTCATGGTGTCGCCGTTGGAGAGGGTGAACTCGCCGTAGCAGTCGGCATCGTAGGTCTTGCCGTTCACTTCGAGGGACTCGGTGCTGACCACGCTGGCGGCAGCAGCCTCGCCGGATGCGGCCTCCGAAGCAGCCACAGAAGAGGCAGCCTCGCTGGAAGCAGCAGAGGAAGCGGTGGAAGATGCGGTGCCGGAGCAGCCGGTCACAGCAAAAGCCAGAACAGCAGCGGCCAGTGCCAGACCCATTGCACGATTCAGTTTCATTGTATGATCTCCTTTGTTTGAACCAATCCTTTTTCTGTCCGGAAGCAGGAGCGATTCTGCTCTTCCCTCACGAACAGGCACAGGGCCTAGTCTACCACAACCTCAACCATACTTCAAGCACCTTTGGCGCTTTTGTTTTCAACCTGTGACTTTTACTTCCGGATCTTCTCCCATACGCTCTGGCCATCCAGGGTCGAAGCGTCTACACCAAGGTACTCGCAGACGGTGTGGGCGATGGTGCCGAAGCAGAGCTTCGTGCCCAGGTCCACGCCGGGCTTGACGCCCCTGCCGCAGATGAGGTACGGCACATACTCACGGGTGTGGTCGGTGGTTTTGGTATAGGACGGGTCGCAGCCGTGGTCTGCCGTGATCATCAGCAGGTCGCCCTCCCGCATACCGGGGATGAAGTCGGCCAGGAACGCATCGAACTCGGTGGCAGCGGCGGCATAGCCCGCCACGTCGCGGCGGTGGCCGTAGAGCATATCAAAATCGACGAGGTTCACAAAGGCCAGGCCCTCAAAATCGCGGGTCTGCAAGGCTTTGGTGAAGGCGATGCCGTTGGTGTTGCCGGTGGTCTTGATCTTCTCGGTCACGCCCTCGCCGTCAAAGATATCGAAGATCTTGCCCACGGCGATGACGTCCTTGCCTGCGTCTTTCAGCAGGTCGAGCATGGTGGCGCGGGGCGGCTTCAAGCTCAGGTCGTGGCGGTTGGTGGTGCGGTAGAAGGTCTCCGCCGTGCTGCCCAGGAAGGGGCGGGCGATGACGCGGCCCACGCCGTATTCGCCCTTCAGCATCGCGCGGGCGATCTCACAGTAACGGTACAGTTCGTGCACCGGCACCAGCTCCTCGTGCGCGGCCACCTGAAAGACGCTGTCGGCGCTGGTGTAAACGATGAGGGCATTCTCCCGCATGGCCTGCTCGCCGTAATCCCGGAGCACCTGTGTGCCGGAATAGGGCTTGTTGCAGAGCACCTTGTGGCCGGTCTTTTCCTCGAACGCATGGATGAGCTCCTCCGGGAAGCCGTTCGGGAAGGTGGGCAGCGGTTTCGGGCTGACCACACCGGCGATCTCCCAATGGCCGATGGTAGTATCCTTGCCCATGCTCTGCTCCTGCAGGCGGGCAAAGGCCCCCGTCGGGGCAGCGGTCTTCTCCCCTGCCGTCACGCCGTCGATGTTGAACAGGCCGAGCTTCTGCAGATTGGGGCAGTGAAAGTTCGGGTGCTTTGCAATGGCACCGAGGGTATTGGTGCCCGCGTCGCCAAAGGCGGCTGCATCCGGCTCTGCGCCGATGCCAAAGCTGTCCAGAACGATCAGAAACACACGTTTTTCCATAGTTTTGTTCTCCATTTCGTTTCCAGAGCGTCCCACCCGAAAGTGAGACTTTTTCTGGTTCCATTATAAGCAGTTCCGCTCCCGGATGCAAGGGCTTTCCGGATGCAGGCATTCCTTACGAAATTTTAACCAATTCTTTGCCAACTCCCTCTTGCCCTATTGTATCCAAGCGTTTATAATATAGTATGGTATGGTCTTGAGAACGACCATATTGGCGTCTTTCGCCGCGGCAGGCCCCGAATGCCGGAGCCTGCCAAATGCAGCCGATCGGGCTGCTGCGTTAAGATAGAGAGTAGAATAGAGAAAGATCGAGGTAATCAACATGAGAAAAACGAAGATCATCTGCACCCTGGGCCCTTCCACCGACAAAGGGGACGTCCTGCGCGAGCTGATCGCCAACGGCATGAACGTGGCCCGCTTTAACTTTTCCCACGGCTCCTATGAGGAGCACGGCGGCCGTCTGGCCAATCTGAAGGCACTGCGCGAGGAGCTGGGCAAGCCCGTTGCCGCTCTGCTGGACACCAAGGGCCCTGAGATCCGCCTGAAGGAGTTCAAGAACGGCGTCGAGATGCTGGAAGCCGGCCAGACCTTCACCCTGACCACCCGCGAGGTGGAGGGCACCAAGGAGATCTGCTCCATCACCTACAAGGACCTGCCCCAGGACGTCCACGAGGGCGGCACCATCATGCTGGACGACGGCCTCATCAAGCTGGCCATCAAGAGCGTCACGGACACCGACATCGTCTGCGAAGTGCTCAACAGCGGCAAGATCAAGACCAAGAAGGGCGTCAATGTCCCCGGCGTCCACCTGTCCATGCCCTACCTGAGCCAGCGCGACCGCGATGACATCATCTTCGGTGTCCAGCAGGGCTTCGACTTCATCGCTGCTTCCTTCGTGCGCACCGCACAGGACGTCTACGACATCCGCAACCTGCTGAACGAGTACGACTCCAACATCCGCATCATCGCCAAGATCGAGAACCGTGAGGGCGTCAACAACATCGACAGCATCCTGTCCGCTGCCGACGCCGTCATGGTCGCCCGCGGCGACCTGGGCGTCGAGATCGACTTCACTGAGCTGCCCGGCATCCAGAAGAGCGTCATCGACCGCTCCTTCTCCTTCGGCAAGCCCATCGTCACTGCTACCCAGATGCTGGACAGCATGATGGTCAACCCCCGCCCCACCCGCGCCGAGATCTCCGATGTGGCAAACGCCATCTATGACGGCACCTCTGCCATCATGCTCTCCGGCGAAACCGCTGCGGGCGCTTACCCCGTCGAGGCCCTGAAGACCATGTCCGCCATCGCCGAGCGCACCGAGAACGAGCCCCACTACCGCGACGAGCGCTTCAAGGATGCCGCCCACGGCCAGATCAGCGTCAGCGATGCCACCGCACACGCTGCCTGCCTGACCGCACGGGATGTCAACGCTGCCGCCATCGTCACCGTGTCCGAGTCCGGCAACACCGCCCGCCTGCTGAGCAAGTACCGCCCGCAGCAGCCCATCATCGCCTGCGTCATGCGCGAGCAGGTGCAGCGTCAGCTGTCCCTGAGCTGGGGCATCACCCCGCTGATGATGTCTCTGGCACACAGCACCGATGAGCTGATCGAGATGTCCACCGCTCTGGCCAAGGAGAACGGCTACCTGCACAACGGCGAGCTGGCTGTTGTGACCGCAGGCGTGCCCGTGGGCGTTTCCGGCACCACCAACATGATCAAGATCCACATGGTGGGCAACTGTCTGGCTACCGGCGTGGGTGTCGGCCCTGAGAACAACGATGTTGCCAGCGGCAAGGCCTGCGTCTGCCGCACCATGGACGAGGTGCGCGCCAAGTTCAAGCCCGGCATGGTGCTGGTGGTGCCCTCCACCAGCAACGAGATGCTGAGCTTTGTGCGCGACGCTGCCGCTCTGGTGGTAGAGGAGCCCGGCCTGAACAGCCACGCTGCCATTGCCGGCAAGGCACTGCTGAAGCCCACCGTTGTGGGTGCCGCCGGTGCTACCAGCCACATCCGTGATGGCCTGATGGTGGCTGTGGACTGCGCACACGGCAGTGTGCAGCGCCTGCAGGGCTGATAAAGGAGAACCGTAGTATGGAACGTATCGCAAGCTTTTGCGTGGATCACACCCGGCTGGAGCGCGGAATGTACCTGAGCCGTCAGGATGGCGATGTGCTCACTTGGGACATCCGCATGAAGAAGCCCAATCAGGGCGATTACCTGACCACCGCCGCCGCCCACACGCTGGAGCACCTGTTTGCCACCTACGCGCGCAACAGCGCTGTGAAGGACGGGGTGATCTATGTTGGCCCCATGGGCTGTCGCACCGGCTTTTACCTGCTTACCCGGGGGCTGACCCCGGCGCAGGCATTGCAGCTGACGGTGGATGCCTACCGCTTTATGGCCGACTTTGAGGGCGCTGTGCCCGGTGCCAGCGAGGTGGAGTGCGGCAACTACCGCGATATGGATCTGCCCGCCGCCAAGGCCGAAGCCGCTGCCATGCTGCCTGTGCTGGAAGGCCTGACCGCAGAGGATCTGCACTACTGATCTGTCAATATAAAGAGAGCGCCGCACAAAATACCGTGCAGCGCTCTTTTTGTCACAAAATGATGCGAAAGTATTATTTATAATTTTAGGGCAGGGGAACGTCTGTGGATGTTCCCCTGCCCTGTTTTTACTAAAAGAGATCTCAAATCAGCCCCAAGGCTGCAAACTCCTTGGCAATGCCGTCCTCATACACCGAGGGGGCAATGCGGTCGCAGCGCTGCTTCAGGCTTGCAGAGCCGTTGGCCATACAAACGCTGATGCCGACCACATCGGTCATTTGCAGGTCGTTGTCGCTGTCGCCAAAGCCGATGCTGTCCTGCAGGGACACGCCCAAATAATCGCAGACGGCCTTGATGCCGCGTCCCTTATCAAACCTGCGGTTGATGAGTTCGCCGTTCACATAGCCGCCATCCAGACCATCCAGCTTGCTCTCGCAGAACACGAATCTGTCCTCGTACAGGCGCTTTGCTTCGTCCAAGTCCTCGCTGTGCTCCGCGATATACACGATCTTATACAGCGGCTCGCCCTTGTAATCAGCCAGCGGACTGATGGTCATGCCGTCCTCCATAGCTTTGCGCCAGCGGGCGGCTTCGCTATTCAGGGGGCCTGCATCCCGGTGGGTGAAGCTCCAGCGCTCGATCATCTTCAGGCTGCCGTAGGTGGCATCCCGCGCTTCCAGCGTGCACTCTACGCCGTGGCGCTCCATGGCACTGCGCACACCCTCTGCCAGCTGTGGCTCCATGGGCAGATCTACCAGCACCTTGTCCCCGCAGAACACATAGCCGCCGGCGCTGCACACTGCGCCGTCAAAGCCGTAGTCCAGCAAAGGCTGGGTCATACGCAAATTGCGCCCGGTGCACAGAAACAGCTTGTGGCCGTTGGCATGTGCTTTGTGCAGCGCCTCCACCGTGCTTTGGGGGATCAGCATCTCGCCCGAGGGAAGCAGAGTGCCGTCGATATCTAAAAAAATCAGTTTTTGTTTCATTCGTTCCTCTTTTTTACAGTGAGCCGCGCTCTACCAATGTATAGCCCAGCGTGGTCTGGCGCACCGGCGCAGCGTCCGGCCCGGTGTGTTCCAAACTTTGCAGCAGCATCCGGGCGGCCTCCTGCCCTACCTGCTTTTGGTAGAAGCGGATGGTGGTCAGGCCGGGCTCCACCACCTTGCCTGCCCAGTTGTCTCCGATGCCGGCAAGGCCGGTATCCTCGCCTACTTTACGCCCGGCAGCGCGCAGCACCTGCAACGCACCAAAGGCCACGGTGTCGGTCACGCAGACCACACCGTCCAGCTGCGGGCAGCGCGCCAGCAACTCCTCCATGCAGCGATGTCCCTCTTCCATGGAAAAGGCACCGCAGCAGGCGCGGGGCAGACCGTCCGCGTTTAGTCCCACCTCCCGCAGCGCATCCTGCACACCCTGACGGCGTGCAATGCCGGTGGCGGCGTCCTGCTCGCTGCCGCCGATGTACACGATATTCTTCCGGCCATGCTCCAACATCTTCCGGGTCAGGTCGCGGGCGGCAGAGCGGTCGTCGTTATAAACGCAGGGCAGGTCCTCAAAGCGCTGCCCTGTTACCACCACAGGCACACGGCAGTCCTTCAGTGCCTTGTACAGCTGCGGGCTGTTATCACAGCCCAGCAGAATGATCCCGGCCACATGGTTGCGCTGCAACGCCGCAAGATATTCCAGTTCCATCTGCTCGTCCAGTTCGGTGTCGGCCAGCAGCATCAGGTAGCGGCTTGCGCTCAGCTCGGCTGCAATGCCGCTGATGATCTGCCCCACCGACTGGGAACTGATGCTGGGCACAATGACCCCCACCTGACGCACCTTGCCGGTGCGCAGGGTCTGGGCGGCAGTGTCCGGGCTGTAACCGGTTTTTTCCACTACGGCTTGTATCACGGCACGCTTCTGCTCGCTGAGGGGGCCGCCGTTTAAATAGCGGCTGACCGCAGCACTGGAAACGCCTGCCATCTTTGCAATATCACTGATGGTCATGGGGTATTTTCTCCGTTCCCTCTCCGGTGGCAATGTGTAAACGTTTTCATGCTTATTATAAATCCGTTTCAGATTTCCCGCAAGAGGTGCAATGACCGTTTTTCCACAGGGCTGTCCGCTGCTTTTTTGGTGATTTTACACAATCCAAACAATCTTGCTTTCTGATTTACCACCAGAATTGCGAACACCGTTGCGCTTACACAAGTCCCATGCTGATAGCGCGTGCGATAAGCCCCAGCACCAGCGCCGCCAGAATAATGCCCAGTGCCACCTTGCTCTCGCCGCCGGTCTGCTGCTTTTTACCACGGGACGCCGTGCTGCGGCTCTGTTTTGTACCGGTGCTGCGGCTGCGGGCAGAGGTGTTCTGCCGCCCGGCAGTGCTTTTGGTGCTGCGGGGCTGCTGTGCGCTGCGGGGCTTGCTGCGGGCGGCTGTTTTCCCCTGCTGCGCGTTCTGCGGACTGCTCTGGCGTGCCTTAAGTGGCTTGCCCTCGCTGCACCGGCTCAGGTAATCCTCGGCTTCGCGGTAATACTGCGCCAGCTCGTTTTCCTTAAAGGCGGTACCGGCGTAGCCCTCTTCCAAAGCCTCGATGGCTTCATTGAACAGCAGGGCTGCCTGTGCGCCGTCCGCTGCAACTGCCGCGTGGGCAGCTTCGTTGCGGGCGGTGCGGATGGCGTTGCAGGCGTGGCGGGCGGCAGAGGGATGCACCGTGTTGCCCAGCAGGTCCAGCGGGCGGGCGGCGTCAGTTTCCGGGTCCAGCAGCACCCGCATACACAGGGTAGTGTCCAGCTGCTGCCAGCTGGTCTTGCCGGTAAGGTCCGGCATACGGTCGTAGTAATCCGGGCTTTCCTGCTTGCGGGCGGCGATATGTTCCAGCAGCGCATCCAGACTGTGCGCCCCGGGCTTGCGCTCCCAGTGCCAGCGCAGCAGGCGGCGGCTGATCTCATCGCAGGCAGTCTTGATCTCAAAAGCCACCTGTAAGGCTTGTTCCGGCATAGTATTTTCCTTTCTGTGCAATGTACACAAAAGGCGGAGAAGGCACGCTGCCCCCTCCGCCGGGATGAACTTATATTACAGCACGAACTGGTAGTACACAAAGCCGCATAGCGCGATGGCTGCGCACAGGATGGCCGTAATGGGCGGCACCCAGCGGATCAGCGCTTCTGCCACGCTGTCCCGGCTGTCCTCGTACTCCTCGTACTCCTCCTCCATGGGCTCGGGCTGACGCACCGGAGCCGGTGCCGGACGGCGGGCGGCGGCAGGCATCACACGGGTGCCCTCGTCTGCCGCAGCAGCGCCGGAATACGGTGTGCGGACAGAGGCATCCAGCACCCGGGTAGGCTCCGAGATGGGCTGGACGGGGGCAGCCTTCGGCTGGTAAGCCGTTGCACCCATGACCCGGGTGGGCTCCTCTACGGGCGCTGCCGGGGCGGCAGGGGCTGCACCCACGATGCGGGTAGGCTCCTCCACCACAGCGGGCGCTGCGGGAGCCGCCGGGGCGCTGAGGGGCATTTCCATCTCGTCTGCCGGGGCGGCGGGCTGCAACAGGGTGTTCAGCGCGTTCTGCAGCAGAATGCGGTCACAGCCGCACTCCGAGCAGTACACGGTGTCCTCCTCGGTGGGGTGGAAGGCACCGCAGGCGCAGTACCAGCCGTTTTCGAACACCTGCGGCTGATACTTGAGCCCGGTGCGGTTCATGCGGGCTTCCAGCGCCTTTTGCAGCTCCGGTGCCAGACGGCGGGGTGCGGGCAGGCGCACACGCTTGATGCCGTCCAGATGCACCACGCGCTTGCCGTTGTACACGTTGCACAGCGAAACATCCACGCTGGTGATGGCCTTTGCCGTGATGAACACGGCATCGTCCTGCCCGAACAGCTCGCCGGGCTTTACCTGAAGATCCCGGTACTCGAACTTGTCCTCGCACAGGATCACACCGTCCACGCCTTTGCATTTGAAGTGGATCTCCAGTGCGGTCAGGGTCACGCGGGAAATATTCTTGAAGGTCAGGCAGACAGCGTGCTCGCCGCTGACGTCCCCCTTGAGCAGCTCCACGCAGACGAACTGCACCGGGCTGCCGGGAGTATAATAGTTTGCACGGGTCTGGGCGACCGGGTTAAAATTTTCCTCCACGATGCTCGCTCCTTTCCTAAAAAAGCTTAGTCCTGCTGCTCCGGGGCATCCGGCTGCGGCACTTCCGGCTGGGCAGGCTCAGCCTGCTCGGCGGGTTCGGCACGCTCAGCAGTCTCCGCAGGTTCTGCGGGCTGCACCGGGGCAGGCTGCACGGTCTGGTCGAGCTGCGCCTGCTCGGGCTTTATGTCCTC